>Ga0214544_1000743_pt1 | contig 62929 bp, 34 predicted proteins | sample CNSS3metaG_FD_160074 | JGI IMG/M metagenome (GOLD analysis project Ga0214544, IMG submission 160074) | Root nodule microbial communities from cowpea collected in UCLA plant growth center, Los Angeles, California, USA - CNSS3 | ecosystem: Host-associated > Plants > Roots > Nodule | place: USA... | reverse complement strand
TACCCAACTGAAAAAGTCGGGGATTCCCCATACCCATACCCATACCCAGTCAATGCGGGGATTCCCCGTCAAAACGGGGACGGGTTCGGGCAATACCCACGGGGACGGGTTTATTTGCCATCTCTAAATATGAGATAGAGTAGTTATAAAAATACATTATACTTTAATGTTTTACTAACTAATACAAATAATAATGTAAATTTGTAAATTCGTGATTTCTTATTTTTGTAGTATGTAAATTGAAATGATATATAATGATAATTAGTGAAGACTATATTTATTGTTTGTGGGTTGTTTTGTTATTTTAAAATTTTTTAGAAGTTTGAAATATAGTTGTTATGTTACTGTATTTTTGTTTGGAAATTTTGAAACTTATTAGAATTAAATAAAATTTACAAAGTTATATGGAAAAAATGAATAGAGAGATTATTGTAAGATGACACACGCCGTTGAAATTTAATTAAATTATAGTGAAAATGATAATATTAAAAACATTTACATTAATTAAATTATAGTGAAAATAATAATATTAAAAAAATTTACAAAGTGGTGTCATACGAATATTATGAACTATATTGATATTTATGAAAGTATGAGAGCTGTCAAAATGGGTTGGAACCCGCGAGTCAATCTGGCTCACCACGGGTTCAGGTTGGGTTGGACGTGGACTGAATTTTTTTTACAAATTTCAATACGGGTTGATTTTTGACCCGACTCATCCAGGTTGAACTCGTGCCCGCAGATAAAAGGGTCACACACGTGTTTTTAATTTTTTTATTAAGTTGGACTTTACATTTGAGTCATGTTAGGTTGTTTTTTATCCAACATATAAATAATTTGTATTTTTATTTATTATGGTTCGTATTTGGATTGTATTAAAGTTTATTTAGATTTTAATTAGAATTACAATTTAGTTTTAATTGAAAAACAAAATTAAAAAATAATTTTTTTTAATTAAGTGAATCCGTGAGCCAACCCGTGGTGGACTGAGCCGGATTCAAATTTTTTTGTCTCGCTAAAAAGTGAACCGGGTTAGGTTGACTCACTAAATTATCAACCCGTAGTGGGTTGAGCCGGATTTGACCGAATTATCTGTTTTGACAGCTCTAAAGAATACGGTATATATAAATTTCCAAATACACCAGTGAACGAGAAATGTGAAATGATTACTTTGAATTAATATATTAATTAGTTGAGTAAAATTAATTACGTATATCTATTTGTTGTTCCAATAACCACCGAATTAACAACTATTTTTTTTTTATTTATTTACTAACATTCGTAAAATTACTTTAAAAATTATAACGTAAACGTCTCGTGCAATTATATCTAATCTAAAAGAGACATAAAAAACCTAAAATATCGAACATAAAAAGTCATTTCTATGTTAGTAAATAGACCATAGTAACCATGAAGATAAAGAAACAAAATTTATAAAAAACAAGATATTTAGAATAACAATACTACTTTAATCATATACTATGAATAATGTGGTGATATATGTTAAGATATGTCATAAATAATGTTGTCAAATGTCATGAATAATGTAATGAGATTAGGAATATTTTAAGAATGTTGTGAAATATGGTTGTATTGTAATAAAAGTTATCAATAATTGTTTTGAAAAAAAAATTAAGTGAATGTGCATGAAGATTGAAGATTGATTTTAGAAGTTTTATGTAGAAGTAAATTAAATTGGTTACAAGTAGGGGAATATTAATCTTTTAGGAAACTTTGTACCATCTTGATAATAAATTGATATTAAATCTATAACTATTATAAATGATACTCAATTTTATAACCGTTTGATTTTACTCTTTAACTACTATTTATGAGTAAAAAAGAGGTTTTTCCTAATACCTTATTTGACTTTAATTTATATCAGAAAATGAAGGTTGAGTTTTGTAAATTTGGTTTTATGGAAAAAATATAGCATTTGTTTCGGGTGTAGGACTTAGCACCTATCTCAAAACATTTAATCTGTCTCTACTCTTCATTTGTTACAATTTTTACTTTCCTGTTCGGTTGTCTGAATGATCGAAGTATCCACTTACTTTGAGATCCTATTTATAGTGTTTGGCATGGACATGTAATTAGAATTTTCTTAATCACGACTCAATTACCTTTAAACTTTACTGATTTATATTACTTTAATTTACAATAATTTTAGTACAGCCCAGGTCGTGAAGTTCCTAAAATCACTTAGGAGAAATGATCGATCAACAATCCACATAATTGTTCATCTATAATTGCGGCCTTCTGGCGCTTATTTTTTTGCCGCCTGAACGAGATTAGGCTAGGGATGTCCATTCACGTGATTCAAAGTGATAGAAAAAGGAGATTGGCTGTATATTGAAGCATATGTGATTAATCACATGCATGCACGGAGAACTCAACGCAACACTTTCTTTTTCTCTAACACTCACAGGAAAAGCGCTTTCAATCACTCACTTTCTTCCCCATTAATTCCTCCACCACTTCATGCAACGATGCACCATTCATTCATTCATTTTCATTCTCCATGGCACTCAAAGAACCACCCAAAAGGCTCCAATACCCACTCGACTCTTCCTCCTACAAGCTCCTCAACGAGATCGGCGCCGGCGTCAGCGCCGTCGTCTACAAAGCCATCTGCATCCCCATGAACTCCGCCGCCGTCGCAATCAAATCCATAGACCTCGACCGTTCCCGCCCCGACTTGGACGACGTTCGCCGCGAGGCCAAAACCCTGTCCCTCCTTTCCCACCCTAACATCCTCAAAGCACACTGCTCCTTCACCGTCGACCGCCGCCTCTGGGTGGTCATGCCCTTCATGGCCGCAGGATCTCTCCAATCCATCATCTCTCACTCCCACCCCAACGGCTTAACCGAGCCCTGCATCGCGGTGGTCCTCCGAGACACCCTCAACGCCCTCTCCTACCTCCACGGCCAGGGCCACCTCCACCGTGACATAAAAGCCGGCAACATCCTCGTCGACACCAACGGACAGGTAAAGCTCGCGGATTTCGGCGTGTCGGCTTCCATCTACGAGTCCTCCACGTGTTCCTCCTCTCTCAAGTTCACCGATGTTGCAGGCACGCCGTATTGGATGGCTCCGGAGGTGATTCACTCGCACACAGGGTACAGTTTCAAGGCTGATATATGGTCCTTCGGGATAACCGCTTTGGAGCTGGCGCATGGAAGACCTCCTCTCTCTCACCTTCCACCTTCGAAGTCCATGATGCTCAAAATCACGAAGCGGTTTCGGTTCTCCGATTTGGACAAGTATAGAAAGGGGAACGGGAACAAGTTCTCGAAGGCGTTCAAGGACATGGTGGCTTCTTGTCTGGACCAAGATCCTTCGAAAAGACCCACTGCTGATAAGTTGCTGAAACACCCTTTTTTTAAAAACTGCAAAGGAACTGATTTTCTGGTGAAGAACGTGCTTTTAGGGTTGCCCAGTGTGGAGAAGAGGTACAAGGAGAGCAAGGTGAATGAACATGATGATGATGGTGGTGATGATGAAGATGAAGACCCCTCCATGCAGGTGAAGGAGAGAAGGATAAGTGGGTGGAACTTCAACCAAGACGGGTTGGAGCTTGATCCTGTGTTTCCAAACGATGATGCAGGGGCTAAAGAGGGTGAGGTTGGAAGTGTTATGAGAAAAATGGAGGAGCATGTTAATGTTGTTGGAAGTGAAGGTGGTGTGAAGAAGAAGGAGAAGATGTTGGCGACTCTGAATGTGCTGAAAGGGAGCTTGGAGCAAGAGCTGTTGGAAGTGAAGTTTCTGGTGAATATGATAAGAGGAGAAGAGGAGAGTGATCATCATCATGATCAAACGGCTGCTGCTGCTCATCATGATCATGATCAAGATCATGGTGAGGAGAAGGAGATTTCTAGGCTGAGGGTTGCATTGGAGAATGAGAGGAAGAAGAACTTGCAGTTGGAGTTGCAGCTCCACACCTGCAAGCTTCAACTTTCTTCTCCTCTCAATATTTCCAACTAAAATCTTATCAACTCAAACACTGCATTCTCCATGCTTTTATATCTAAACTTATGTTCAAGTTCTGGTGTTGTGCACACTCATTCACTTCTTATTTTGTTCTTAGAAATAGGTATTATTCCTGTTTCTTTAAACCATTCACCTTGTTTATTATATGAATAAGAAAAAAATATCAAGTGAATTATAACCACTTTTACTGTTTTAAGAAAATTAAAATATTAATATTTTGAATTGTCGTATGGTTATATTTTTTGTGGTTATTGTCATTCAATATTAAGATAAAAATGAAATAACTGAAACTATGGTATTATGAAAAAGTTGTAAACTATGTCTCAAATTTTACCTATCACCTATCACCCTATATATTCTTCCATAACATCATTGCTTTGCTCATTACTTCTCCAACTATGAATGGACCAGACAGTACTTCACAACAAGTGAGACATAATTTTGTAATAATAAAATTACATGATAAATAAATATGAGTGGTGACAAAGATTCACATCGTTTTATCACGAGTCACCGTTCATCGTCTAACATTTACACGCCGCCACCAACACCCTTAACACGCATGAAAACAACGCTATCAGCAGCAGCCCTAACGCCGCCACGCCGCCCTGGTTTCATGGACCGCTTCCCCCTCCTCCGGATTCAGCAGCAGCTTCTCGTAACATTGGTCACCATTCCCCTTCCGATTTGAATCGGATCCGGTTCAGAACGACGCCGATTCCTCTCTGACTATGAACCCAAACGAGTGCTGACAAATTACGATTAGGGTACGTGATAATTAATATTTAAAGATTAATAAAAGAATCACCATGTGTGTAGCAGGTAGCAGCGGGCAACATTCTGTTGGCTGCAAGACACATATGTTATGCGGTATAGTTCATTCACATCAAGAAACTGAACAGCCTTAGAACACAAGAAGAAGATATAGAGATGAAGGACTTTTGAGAGACCCAAGAAAGTATTTGTTTCTTGTTGAAAGAAAGAAAGAAAAATATACCTGTCAGAAGAAATGGATTTAGAAGAATCTAAAATAAATAACACTATGGACTTATTATACACAGAACACCTAGACTTGCATCATCCAAATCATTGGATTCTCGAGACCAAGATCATACCCGCAGCCATCAGGGATCTCGATATTGGCTGGTGGTGTCATCCTGCGGCGGCAACCACGGAAAGAAATGTACTAAGTTGTCGATGTCGGACACGCTCATATCTTCTTGCAATGCATAGTAATTAAAAGACGAGTTGTGATTAAAGCACGGATCTTTGGGTTGTTCTTGCTGTTGAAGCTGCAAGGGATCATTTCCAAGTTGTTGTGGGTGAAGCTGTGACGGATCTTTTGATTCTTGAAGTGACATTTGTGGAAGATAAGGGTCGTAGGAGGAGGAGGAAGGTGGTGGTGGTGGTGGTTGTGGTGTGGCAGTGGAATGAAGAAGTTGTGCTCTGAAGAAGGCAAGGTGTTGAAGGAGAAATTGGAGTTCGGATTCAGCAGAGACGATGAGGGATTGCAAGTGAAGAATGAAGCTTAAGCAGCCTCCAACAGGGTTTCTGGCTCTCATATCAGACTCATAGATAATGGTGTTGATGGCTGAGTTTCTGTTAACAGGGTCAAGAGGCTTGATCATGTTGATGATTTTGCCAACTCCGAAAAGCCTGTGAGCGTGAAGGAACTGTTTTTGGCGATAATGAGGAAAGAAAGGTGCGAGAATGCAGGTGGGTCCGCATTTCCTGCGTTGGTACTTACAAGCAGCACAAGCCTGTGTGGTGCTCCTTGAGGAACTCGTGCCACCTTCCATGGTTTCTGCAAATTTTAAGCCGAAATGAGAGCCTTTAATTTCTCACTTCTTCTTCTTTATATATCTCATTTATCTCAACAGATTCTGTTATGCCAAAAGATATTTTTGGATCATCAAATTAATAACTCTTTTTTTTTCTTAATAATTACTCTTAATTATAATTCTTCATTACTTACTCATTAGTCATATGTTTTAATTGAGTCATTTTTATACCATAAAGGTGAAATAATGTAGTTCTTTTTCTTGTAAAATGTTCAAGTTTTAATACCTTAAAAGATTATATATTTTTAGTCCCTTTATCTTTAAAATCCATTAAATTTGATTGAATAGTATTTTATAAAGGAAAGACAATGTTTAAATAGCATTTGAAAGATTAAAGGTAGTGTTTTTTAAAAATCAAAGAGAAAAAAGGATACTTTTTTAAAGAAGCTAAAGATAAATTTTACATAGAGAAAGTTATATTTCATGTGTTACAATTAGTATGTTGTAAACTACACATACATATAGATGTTCTGTGGTTGCTGATGTGACTGTCTACATATAAGATTCACCTTGAATTTAATATCCTATGGTTTACAAAATTAATTGGATCAATTCATAGGTAGTTATATTAAAAAAACTGAATTATTTTGTAAATAAAAACTGAATCTGGGCTGTTTTTTTAGTTTAATTTTTAAACAGTGTAGTTTTCCTAACTAAAATATTTAAATTGGAATGTAAGTTACAAAAATAAAATATATATTTTAAATGTATCTATATATCAATATATCAATGATAATTTAGATTTTGAGATAATTTGGTTATAGTTAAATTCAGTTTATTTAGATATTAAACGGTTTAATTCAGTTCACTTAAACAATTATATTGTGTTATTCAGTTTAATCCTTCAACCATTTAGGTATCTTACTCATCCAATAATATCCAGTTCAATTTCCTCCTTTCACATGTGGTTCATTCTCAACAGGTAATGGTTATTTTTATATAAGTAAAATTTATAATAAGTAAATATATTATATTAGAATTGAATTTTACAATAATTAAATTTTATTAGTTATATATAACTTACATTTTAGATTTATGATGAATAATTTACATAAAATCAAACTTAACTTTTAATAATATCTATCATAACAGAATAATTAACTATTGATTTATTTTAAAAAAATCTGTTATAATTATCATGATTAATAAGTGCTAAGCGGGAAGAAAATTTATTATTTATTAAAATAAAAAACTACTCGTGTTCTAAACAATAAAACAGAAACCAAGTTGAGGGAGAGAAAGAATAAAATAGAAAATAGCTTAAAGGCCTAAAACAATTTTAACTACCAATAACCTCATAAAAATATTGAAATTTAATTTCGAAAGTGTTAGAAAAGTGTGTTGAAAAAGATAAACGATCAAAAGTAACAATTACACATTTAAAGATACAAGAACGATATTGTGAGATATATAACCAAAGCAGTGAAAGCTATGTCTAAGAAGTATAAATATTGATTTATATAATATAAGAATAAAAATGAAAACTCATAAAGTTTTCTTCAATAACTTTTACACTTCAAAAGAGATTATTAATATTTATCTCTTGACTGAATTTACTCTGCAAGAGGGAAACTACTGAGACAATGTGAGAATACAACAGTGTTTCAAACACATTATTAAATGCTATGGTTTAGTTACTTTAATGTAAATAAATTTAAGTGTAGTGCTAAATTAATTTTGGTTACTCAATCATAGCTATTAATTAGGAGTCAATGGTTAATGTTTCAATAGTTATATAATCTATCATATTATATTTGCAGTAATTTAAAATCAAATTGAAGGTAAGAAATTCTAATGAACTCCAACTTCTTAAAGTATTTTCAACAGTCATACATTTTTTGAGATGTTATTAAAGCTGATGAAGGCTCTTCCCACTTGAGCCACATGTGAAATCTGGCTCATTCACTGTGTGTACCACAAGTTCAGGATCTGGAGATTCCAGCTCAAGTATTACCTGCACATTATTGGTTGAGGAGAATGTAATCAAATTTAAATGTGATTCTCTTAAGTGAATATAACTTTTTTTTGAGATAAATGACAATATTAATAGTTGGAAGAACCATGTGCTTAGAGTTGTAACATCTCCAATAGAAACATTTATGAGTAGAGAGTTACATTTACCTTAGCAAATTTACATCACATAAAACAAATATAGGTGTTAGAGTCAAATTTAAGCTATTTCGGGAACATACCAAAAAGTTGTCTCCTTGCTTTAGGATTGGTGCAGGAACGTAGAGATTGCATTGTGGTCCTCTCAACTATCAAAGAACCAAAGCAAAAACATCATTGTTAGAGAATTTAATTCTCCCTTCTAAAATCTTGTAAAATTATAGTTGTTTTAACAATTCCGTTTTTCCAAAACTAAAGATGTTTTACAAATCCAGGATAACATCATTTGTAATATTTTTTTTAGTTATACCCCTATCTATATCTATCTACTAATGCATTGAATTTCAAAAAACTGCTACATATAATAGTGGACTTTCTTTAATGGATGTGCCAAAGTTTAAAACAATTGTAGTTTTGGAACGTAAAAAATGTTAATTATGCAACATAATCACAATTATAATTTATTTAAGAGGAATAGAATACTATTTTACTTTACCGGCCAGTATCTTCCTATATTAAAGTCATTAACAAACACAATTCCTTTCCCCCAATTGCTGAGTGATATAAACGTATCCATGACCTGATTTGATTTATCAATTGAGAAGTGCCCAGAATAAAATGCTGGTTCTTTGGAAGTATTCTCTGCAGGAAAAGAAACTCATTGGTTAATACTAAATATCAACGATTTCTAATACCATGAAAGTGATGACTGAGAAAATTACGAGATACAAATGAGCATTAATGATAGAAAAAGGCATCTCTCCATACACCCAGAATGTATTTCAGTACATACCATGCTTATAAATAAACTTTTTTCTGGATGATATTATTTCACTGAATGCAGAGTAGGAAGCCTGGGTGATTGGATTGTAGGTTGACATTTCATTCAGGTTGTGTAAAGGAATAGGAAACATTTTCCACCCTTTTACTTTTTCCTCGTCCAGATAAACTGAAGACAGAATTCCCTGTAGAAGTTGTGTCAAACATCAACCAATTACCATCAAACATTTAGAGCATCAGCTTCAGATGACATATACCTTTCTATCAAACATGTAAGCCCCATAATTTACACGACCCATGTTTTCAACCTACAAAATGCAGAAGAAAATATTTGAATAATTCCCATAACATGTTATAAGCTGAAGGAAACTGCTCAGAAGTTGAGGCATCTTGATTTATCACAATCAGGGATAACAAACTATACAACTAAAGTAAGAAGTTAACCAATAAATAATGTATCAATTCAGCAACTAACTTCTAATATTGACTATTAGGCTAATTCAAATGGCTCACTTTACAAGTAGAAATTAAGAAATACATAATTACTTAGGTATTTAAGCCCCCTGAATTTAGAGTAAATATAATTACGGTCCATCAAATTAAAAAAAACAAAAATCATTTTTTAGATTCTTGAAGTAGAAATATGTGATCTTAATCCCTACACATTAAAGTTGAACAACTAAAATGACTTTTTTAAAAAAAACTGTTTTACGTCTCAAATTTAGTGTTTAAAAACTAAAATCATTTTTTACAAATTTGAGAGACTAAATATACTATCTTTTTAATTTAGAGAGCGAAAACATGATTCACTCCAAATTTTAGAGACTAAAAACATAATAAATCTTACATTATTCATCAAGTAAATATAGTTTGGTTCCTCGAAATAATTGAAATGGTAATTTTTTTTAACAAAATATATTTTATTTAACGTGTAAAAAAATTGAAGTACTAAAACCAACATTTTTAACAATTATTTACGTTAACTTCTTTGATTAGCGTAAAGCAAAAGGTGTAATGGACTTGTGGTTCTCTTTAAGTACTACTGAAACCAAAAGTTCAAGTCGTCAATAAATATTTAAACTATCCTTGATATTTAAATTCTCTGGTACTCTCTTATTATCTCCACAATGGAGGACGAAGACCAAATCATGAATTCCCACAAAGCAAAATAATCAAAACTGATATTTGCTTAGTCCACGACATAAGCCCATGAACTAAAAATCTGCCAAAATTATTTTTCTTACAAAATAATATAAGAATACATACCAGAATAAATAAGTTGATGTTAGAATGGCATTTAACACCAGGGAGACTTAGTTTGTTATTTAACCACCTTTCAATAGTTCCAACGTAAGTTGGCCTAGCACCATTTTCTTCAGAAGGGCATGAAATAAATACTTGAGCTCTGTCATGTAACTGCATATTATTGTATTAGAGAAGCTATATTGATGAGACATTATTGTAAACTTTCTAGCTATGGGTAATAGAAATAAGACGATAGTGTCAAAAGAAAGGAGCTACAAAACAAAATGAGAACTAACGAAGGAATTAAAATAGCACCTTTGGTATGAACAAAATTCTTCCACCTCTCTTCGCTCGGTATTCAGTGATATACAATACAAAACCAAACAACTGAACGCAAAGGTTAATATTAAATAGAACAGTTTAGGAATTTAGGAATCTTTCACCGTTATGAAAAGAAAAACATACCTGGCCCACGTACTCCATTGGCATTGGAGTTTCAGATTCAAACACATTAGTGGAATTGGTGAAATCAAACGTGTCAAATAAAAAAGCCTTTCTTTGTAAGTGAATTGGTCCATATCTTGCCTTTTCATTATTAGAGGGAACAGATGGAAGAGGTACTGAGCTATATCTGGCTATAACCCTTCGAATAGCTGAAACATATGCAAGCACAAATTTAAAATTTTGCTTGGATGATTACAGTGAAAGTAACAGAGTTTAACAAATAATAACAAAACGAGAAGGGGAAGAATTATAGTTTGGATCATTTAGAAGACATTCTTCAACTGCATATAGGATATTTTATGCCAGTACAGAAGTAATTAAATTATTAAACATTATAGATTGTAAAGTTCCATTCATAATATGTGAGAGGGTGATGGTGAGAAAGTATAACTTTCTTGAAACCTGCTTTTGTCGAATGTGTTTTATGCAGAATGTTTTGTTTCTCTAACGAACACAAACTGCAACAAAATCATATTTCTTTTACCTATAAAACAGGAGTAATCTCTTAATTCTGGAAGCCCAAGTTACAGAGGGTTTGATTTTGAAACCTCGACTAAGTTCATAACAATATAGTAAACATGAAAAAGCATAAAACATAGAAAGACATAATTAGATATTAAAAGGTAGAATTTGGATGTATTTAGGATATCCAGACAGTGTCATTTAGGCTCACTTTCTATTTGACTTTCTTCCACAGCATGACAGAGTGCTTTTAGGCTAAAGATTTGCAAAATAGTAGACATTTTGAAAACTAAATGTACAACAGAGTATTGATAGCTTGAAAATGAGTGAGAAACATTACATCCATACCATTGAATTTTGAATTGTCAACGTCACCAGATTCCCTAATTGGTGCATCCTGGATATGTGATAGTCAGTCCAGTTTGCATATGACAGTTCACTATGGAAGGTGCAACATAAGGGTTAAAAGGTTTCTAACGTAATCATAAGAAGTGAGATCAGGTTTGTAGTCAGCCTCATCTACACCAGTATTGGCTCCACTATAAAATCCAAAGTTAGTCCCACCATGTGCCATCTGAAAATTAGAAAACCCAAACCACGAGGATTATTCAGAATGTGATTTTCGAACGGTAGAAAGGTAGAGATTGAGACATACATAGAGGACTGCAGAACCATTTTTTCGCAAAATTTTTTCTAGCGCAGCTGCTGTAGAATCAGCATCTGTCATGGCAATCTTCTCTCCCCAGTGTGTAAGCCACCCAGTGTAAAACTCGCTGATATGATAAGCACTTTGAGTATTTAGCATTTGATATAAAAAAATAATACTTCATAGGAGTACACTTACGCTGACAAAGGTGGTGATTTTCCTGGGGCATTGAACTCCTTTTGTAACTTGAATATAGGCCAAGGATCATCACCAGTACTGAAATCAACAGCTACAGAAACACACACACACACACACACACACACACACACACACACACACACACACACACAAATATATATATATATATATATATATATATATATATATATATATATAATATCAGTCAATAACAAATTAATAAGGATAAGAAAATAAGGTTGTAGTTCACTCAAACACAGGCACACAAATCTGTCATGGATGTAGCATGTCAAATAATTTGAGACTTTTCCTTATTCACATATCTTTACACAGAGGGAGGGAGGGAGAGAGAGGGCAGTGAACACGTTTGTAAAACCTTAAATTAACATTAATAATGACAAATTTTCACCTGAAAAGACAGCATCCCCACGAATAGATCCTTTCTCAAGATTTTCCCTAACGCCTCCATCTGTAGTGTATCTGAAAACAGTGAATATAACGAAAAAGATTACCAAAAAGGGAGATCGAACTCAAACTAGCCATGACATTGCCTTGTTCCATTATTGGTTTAAATTTTGGATTTCTAGGGGCGTTCTTGAACATTATAAATAGAAGTTCAAAATTTGAAATTCAACTTCTTGTTTACCCAATCCTTCTTTGTTGATAAACAAATCAATACTTTTTTTTTCTGAAAAATATACCACTATAGCAAATTATCTTACTTGCCTCGAAACAGTATAGAGACCACTCAAAAATGTGTATAGAAAAGAGAACTTTAGCTGTCACCATATGATTGGTTCTACAAAAAACTGTTTACCATCATTTTTCATTCCCTGTACAAATTATAATATGTCTAGACAGGAATTCCTACGAGACTGTAAACTAATTTTGGTAAAGTTAATTATGAAGATGCAACAAAATTAAAAATTGCATATTTCTGAGATACAGAACTCGCCATAAGGAGAGCAAGACACGCATGAAATCTCGGAGGTTATGTTTGAAAAAGTGAGATTAAGTGAAGAAAACGAAATAATAACTAGGAACATTCATGATGTCTAAAATTATCGATTTAATTGTTTGACTGGAAACTAGTAGTCGTGTCCGTTACTAACTAATCATTTACACTCAATAGTTAAAACAAATTGGATTATTTGGGGTTGCCTGACTTCTTTTTGTCCTGACTTAGCTTCTTCCACTTCATCCTCCTCTTTCAGTACATTCTCTCTCCTTTTTTCCAATTGTTCCATTTCTTTATCACTATCTTGTTTTCGTTTTTCTTCACATTGAAATTTAGGCAGTTAAATTACTGAGACTGAATGATACAAAGAAAGATAGTGGAGAATTAAAAGTCATGGTCTAACTCTTAAGATGACCCTAGTCCTACAAACCAACATCTTTTACTATAGCATCTAGATATCATATTACAGAAAGATACTCCAGCTTAAGAACAATAAAGTGAGAGGGTTAAAAAACATAACCCTTACAAAATAACATCATGGCCAAGACGATCTCTAGCCAGGGTGACCAGGTGATGGAGATATGCTTTGTCATCTCCATAAGAACCAAACTCATTTTCAATCTGTCAAATGATGTCACATTAGTTAATATAATTCTCCTTTCATAAGATAAGTGGTCAACATCAAAATAGAAGAAATGCACAAATCTTGAAAAATATTCAGTAATTGTGACATTAAGTCCAATCTTAATGGAGAAATTTAAGCATTCAGGGATTCACATGAGTAAAGAGGAATACTTGCATAGTAAGACAAATTACTTTCCACTACATGTTAGCAAACCAAACATAATTTAAGTTTTAGAGAGAACAAATAGGAAAAGAAATGGTAAAAATAATAGGATTTTTCTTTTTTTTTTTAATCTTACAACATTACTGACATTATTGGGCCAGGGTCAGGCTTGTACCAATCAAGTTTTGTGTACAACATCATTATACTAATGACCTAAAATGATTAGTATAGGGTTTCAGTAAATTGTCTATAACACATATCATATCAATAATTCAGAATATCTCTTTTCATTCTCCATCATACTCCTATAACTTGAAGAAGCAAATGATGCCATTTTAACACCTTAAGCACATAAAGTTTTTTGTTTTTGAAGTCAGAACATAAAACTTCAACATATTTTATGTTTTATAAACATCTGGAAAAATAATGTTAATCAGGTAAATACACTCAATAAATTCTACCCAAAGAACATACCTGAACCATTATTATAGGGCCTCCATTGTCATATAGGAGAGGAACAAGCTTTGGAAGCAGATTACCCCACCATCTTTCAACCTTAAATTTCAAACTATAATAAGTCCAGACTTCAATAAAAGTAATGTATAAACTTGGACAAAAACATACAACAAATGCTTTCATGGACATAGACATCCTTTCCAAAATCACATTACTTAGATTCACAATCTAGAGCTGTTTACAAAATGCTACGAGGTCAATAATCATAATTGTTTAACATGCTCCATTTGAAGCCACAAAAAAGTTCAACTTTTCCCTTTTAGAAATAACAAATAGATGGTTTAATTGAGTATAGCCTGACATCAAAGCACTAAAGGATTTCTCCAACAAGGCTGACTCTGGTATCAATGAGAGATAAAATATAGCTTGACAACATCTACACTTGTATATCGTTCAATAACTTCCTAAATGATACCAACATTCTTTAACTGTCACAAGCAGATTGAGCTCAATTCAAATCTCGAGGTTGCATGTTACCATAATCTTAATTTAACTTTAAGATGATGCAACAGAAACAAGGCATGCAGGCCTAAGAAGCCAGATCTCAGAAGAGGTAACAACAATCTGAAAACCTCGAGGTTCCTTTACTGAAACACTTTGGTATCAAACAAGGGGTTTCAACCCATTATAGTAGACATGATTGAGATTTTGAGCCCAAGAATCATAAGGATGATGCTGAAATGATCAAGACAACATAACTGTAGTTCATGTAACATTTTTTTATTCCCACATATATAAGAGAATACTGCATTCAAATTCTTCTTCGAAAGTCAGGATTCTCACGCAAACAAAACAGAAATTGTCAAGACTAAAAGAACTTACATGTTTAAGTGGAGAGGAAAGAACATCGAAACATGAGAGAGAATATCTAATAAAATATGAATAAACTATAAAACACCAGGAGACATGTTGAGCTGTGTTTCCAAAATTGAAAAACATTATTGGAAAGCAGAAAAACAGAAAGGCATATAAGAGATAGAATTATAGAATAAAAGACATAAAAAATACAACTCTAGCCATAAGATTACTGAGTACAAAGAAGTTAGTTGCATGAAAGACCAACATTATAATAAATATATAAAGAAAAACATACCAGTTGAAGATAAGTAGGATCAGATGATCTTGGTTTGGGTGTTGGGTTTATGGAATAGAACCAACCTGGGAAACCGCCCCAATCCCACTCTGAAACAAATCAACAGTAACTCATCATTTGGAATTCTTGTTCACCATTTTAAACAAAATATCAACATCAATGGAGATTCCAGGTGGGGATTAAATATACTGTATAAAAGAGGAAATAAGATATCTATAGATAAGACAACATTCTAGAAAAATGTCAAAGTTAGTGCACAACGTACAAAAGCCAAACATTATTTTCCTTCTCTATATCATTTGTAAAGAATAAGAAATGGAAATAATTGTGACAAAAGATGACAATGGCCAGCCATAGAACATTGGATTGGCAACAGAGAACACATGTTGCGTTCTCTTGTCATACTACAAAGGAAAAAAAGAAAATTTGCCATTATGGATTGGTATAATAACTTTGACAGGTCTCTCAGATTTGAAAATCATAACAGCAAATTATTAAAGTTTATAATTGATAGATGATCCTGCATATAAGCAGGATGAAGTAAAGCAATCAAATGAATTTCAGATCTGTAATCTAACATAGTTATAATAATATTCCATGTAATCTTGTATGTGGCATCTGAATAGATTAAATCAGGGAGGAGATCTAAAACTATCATGGAACTTGCATGATATGGGTTTTACAATTCTGCTATTTTGTTGAAAGAGATACAACATAAGTGAGTACAGCCCAAAAATTATATTCTTCGCTAAAGGAATATATGAGAATCAGCATATTATGTTTTGGTAATCTAGACAAACTTGAAGTTCATTGATAAATTGAGTAAACAGGCATTTAAGTTGTAAGATATCAGTAGGATTACAGGACTTGTGTGTTTTATGGTCATACACATATGGATCTATTTATAATCATATCATATATACAGGATAATTGAGGTAATAAAAAAAAATCCCTACATATATTCTAAATACATCTCATATCCTGATTTACATTCAACCTAATTAGATCATATCTTCAAGATTCCCCCTCAAGCTAGAACATATATGCAAAATCTGTCATGTTTGCCGCATATATGAGCAATATGAAACCCCTTGAGAGATTTTGTCAGCATATCTGCTAGCCAGGAGCTAACAAATTCATTAGTGATTTCTCCTGGGAGAACTTTCATTCTCACAAGATGACAATATATGACTGAATTAGATACAATATGAAGAGCAGCTTGATCATCGCAAATAAGCTCACCATCCTAAATGTCCCCAAATTGGAGCTGCTGAAGGAGTAGTTGTAGCCAAGTAATTTCCCTTGTAGCTACTTCCATGGCACAATATTTGACTTCAATACTAGATATTGCAACTGCATTATGTTTCTTGCTCCTCCATTGGATTAAATTTACCTCCAAAGATGGATATCGTTGGTTGTCATTGGATGTATATAGTGAAGGTTGGACCAGATGGTGCTATAGATCATTTCAAAACTCGTTTGGTGGTTGATGGTTATACTCAGATCTTTGGTCTTGATTACGAGTTATTGTTTGGCAGCAGGAAGCATTAGCGGTACTATTCATCATGAAGAACAGAAACTGGGCGAGAAGAAAAAAGGGGCGAATTGAACCCTACCCTAATACCGTGTAGGATCACAGGAATGGTGTGTTATGAGCATACACAGAGATCTATTTATAATTATATGTACAAGATAATTTAGGTAACAAAATATAATAAAATATCTGCATATCTACTAAATACATCTTGTATCCCCATTTACATTCAACCTAATGAGATCATATCTTTAACAATGAAATCATATCTTCAACAATGCAATATCCAACCTGCACATATGTATGGTCCAGGTCGAATCATCACAAGCAGATCAAGTTTGTGACATAGGTTGAGGAATGCTTCAATGTTTGCAAAACCCTCAAAAACAAACTTTCCAGGAGCTGGTTCGTGCAGATTCCAAGGAACATATGTCTGAATTGTGTTCAAGCCCAATGCCTTGGCTTTTAACAGTCTATCTTCCCAGTACTGCCAATTAGAAAGAAAACAACATCACCATATAAAAGCATTTAACTTGAACAAAACAAAATGCTTATCAGTTATCATGTCTCAGAGAATAATTAGGCTAATTAATTTATCAATCTCTGTTATCCTTATGAGGAAGATAACAAGAGAGCATGATAGCTCACTCCATTTTCTTGTTTCGCTGATCATAAAATACCAAGACAAAAAAAAAAAACAAAACAAATTTAAAGAGGAAGAAGCAATAACATTTCCATTGACTGAAACACAATCATGATGTGCAGTGGGTGTTCAGCCAGGGAGTTGCTGAAAATCCCTCTCCCTCTCTCTAAACTAAGAGATGTCAGGAAGAAATGTACTACCTCCGGATGCACTCGAAAATAATGCACATCACCACCGATGATCTGAAACGGTTCACCGTCTCTCCAGAACCTATCACTGGCGATCTCAAACTTTCTGTTAACCTGATTACCAACAATCACAGCTAGTAATTAAGGTAGAAAATAACAACCAAACTATAGTAGTGCAAGTTATCTTGAAGAATTGAAGACAGTACTTATATCATAACATTTTCCCTATTTTCAATAAAAAAATTGGCTACAATTAGAAACTCTTTCACTAACAGGTTACTATCAGCACAGTCCAATATCACCGGCTCTACTAACACTTCAATCTTAGTAATTTACCATTTGCCAAAGAGCTAGCTCATGCAATTGTGTAACCAGTTGAGAATATTGAGCTGCAGAAAAAAGTAATATAAGAGAGAGAGAGAGAGAGAGAGAGAGAGAGAGAAGGAGTACAAAAACTTACTGTATTGCGATGAGAACGGTGAGGAGAGTGAGAGTGGAAAGAAGGAAGAGGAGCGAAAACAGGGAGAAAAGCACAGAAAAGCATGAAAGAGACGAAGATGAAGAAAATTGTAGCTTTGGAGCTTCTCTTCGCCATGGCCACCAATTTGGATGCTGCACCGCTACTCTTCTTCGATCGGATTCTCATTCACCTCACTCGCTTCAAACACACTTCAATATTACTCTGTTGTTAAAGCGAATCAAGTCAATGACATGTTTTCATTTTACGTATAAATTATTTTGATCTTTTTTTTTTTAAATTAAGAAAAAAAAATTAACGCCCTTAACAAAATTTGTTATAAAAAATAATGAGATAAGATGAGTTAACTAAGAAAATTGAATAATTCCTTTGACCAACATGTTTGACACTTATCCCACATGTCGTAAATAAGAGAAGAAAAAATAAGAAAAAAAAAAAAACGAAACTAAAATTTATTTTGATCATTACAAATTGAAAATCAGTTTTAATAATAAGTTTCAAAAATGATTTCGTGTGAAAATAAATCTTTTAAAATTTATATTATCCAAGAAAAACGTCGTTGTTTATGTCACCTTTATATGAAATTTCTCCTAACAAACAGAAGATTAAGTTTTTAAAAAGTTAAAATCTAAAAAATATGTTAGTTCCTTGTATTGTGAGAAAGGAAGTATAATTTTTTATCAAAAAAGACACTCGTTTTTAATAACACGATATTTTTTAAACGTAGTTATCTTTAAGATATATCAATAAAAAAACTCAAAATCAATTCTTTAAAATCAAGTTAATTCAAAATCAAATTTTCAAAACCGAACGTACGTTTAGCAGCTAGTGTTACAAAATATTGACAAAAGTCCAGAGATCTTTTTTTTTTTTTCCTTTTGGGCCAAAGTCCAAGGAGTCAATACCATGGACCTGAACCCATTACCTCGGTTCACATTTATGATTTAATTTGGTGAGATAGAAATAACACAAACTAGTATAAGAAACAGTAAGAAAATATTTATTATCTGGTACAATAAAACTTGATTTAAAATAGACTAAATCCTACTAGTACTTTTATTTTATTTTTATCATTTTAATTAATTTTTATCCTTTTTTAATTTGTTTATTTTTATTATTTTTCACTCAAATATTTATTATTTTACTTATAGATGACAACAGGTTGGATCGACTACAAATAGAGTCTACCTGCAATTCAACTCGCAAAAAAAATAATCATTCACAACCTGCATATTTACTTGTCATGTACCCATTTAAAAAATATCGGCGGATTTAAAAAAAATCCGCGAATACTTGTGGATTGTATGTTCACAAATATTTAAAAAATATATATATTATATAAAAATTTCAAATAAAATTATAAAAAAATTAATATAATATAATATAAATTAAAATTTAATTTTAGTTAAATAAAATATAATTTTAATTTTAATTTTAATTAAATTTAACTTAATAAAATAAAAATTAAATTTTAATTTTAATTTTTTATAAGTAAAAGTCACAAATAATAAATATCTATGAATATTAACTAAATTTCATCTATATATACATACGTGGATATTTTTGTCATCTTTATTTACGCATTCCTATTTACACATTTTTATTTCCATCTAATTTATATCTCACCACAACTGAACAAGCCTTTATTGTAAAAATAAATGAGACTCAAACAACCCTTAATTAACACAACAACCTCCCGTATAATTAACAAATATTTTATAACCCATGACTCATATCAATTTTTTCAAATATTTCAAACCATTTTTACTAGGGTTTTATATTATATAACTGATAATTTAAATGTAGGTCTAAGTCTTGTAAAAAATAAAAATGATAAAGTTAACAAATATACAAAAAAAAATATATTCATAATTCTAACTCATTGTTTCAATTTTTTAGATTAAAAGTTCTACCAATATATTTATATATTATATTGATGTATCTTTTAATATCTAATTTTTATATTTTTTTATTAAAATTAAATTGTGAGTCTAAATTTCCTAAAAATAAAAAAGTTAAGTAAGATATAAGATAAAAAATTATAAATTTTGAGAATAAAACGATGTCAATCTTTTAAATTAATTAAAGTCAGTGTAGTATATTTTTAATAATTTTTACCTCTAAAGATCTATCGGTGATCACTTCAATATAGAAGAAAGTTGCTCTACCATAAAAAAAAATATTATATATATATATATATATATATATATATATATATATATATATATATATATATTTTTTTAAAAATGGACTTTAAGTTTAACTCAATCCTACAAAAGGATTGTATCCACTTATATAAGTTGGCTAGGATAGGCTCTAAATTAACTATGATATCATGTTAGAAGTAGACTTTAAGCCTAATTCAAATCCACAAAACTGGTTTATAAGGTGAGAATTAGGGGTGGCAATGCAGGTCGGCCCGGCCCTCATAAGGCCCGCACAACGCGGGCTGTCCCGCCCTGTCCCGCCCTGCATACTTTATACGGATTGAAAAAGCTGGCCTGCCCCGCATACTCCTTGGCCGCGCAGGCCCACGGGCCGACCCATTTTTTTTAACTTTTTTTAAACTTTTTAAAATTGTTTTCTAAATTGTTTTTTATTTTTATGATAAAACTTTCAATGTTTAAAAATTGGAAAACTATAACAAGTTCACAAAATTAAGTAAAGATTTTAGAGAATTAGATGATAAATTGATAATTCACATAATACTTTGTCTTTTCCAGTTATACAAGAATTTGAAATGTTAATGCAAAAGTTCATAAAAAAAGTAATTAATATACATAAGTGCAAATTTTTATTTCTTTTAGTTTTATATGGGTTTGCAGGCTGGCCCATGCGGGTCTCTGCGGGCCTGCGGACTCACTACCCTAGCCTGCTTCGCGTTTTTTTCAAGGGCCTGCGAGTCAGTCCGACAGGCCAGGTCCTAATTGCCACGTCTAATAAGAATTGCACCCACTTATATATTGTGAATTGACATTATCTTTAATTGATGTGAGACTTTCAACAAATTTTGAAGTAGACATTAATTTTTGAAAGGAAAATTTTTGAAGTGGAAATAAGATAGATAATTGAAGGTTGCATTATTAATAAGAAAAGTGAGTCAAAGAGAAAAGGTGAGTGTGGGGGGAAGCATCTTTACAACGACAAGTCAACCGGGATGCTCAGCATTACAATACAGAGACAACAAACAAAAACACTTTTGAAACTACCAACCAATTTTTCATATTCCAATTTAGACTGCAGACAAAAAGAAACCCCAATAACATCAAAAACCAATGTAACATATAACAGTACTCTTTATTCGCCCACTCTGCTTTCTGCTCTCATACCTGTTACTGTTACCTGCTGCGTTTCCCTCTCCCTTTCCCTTTACGTTCTTCACCACCTTTTCTGTCTCTTTCACTCTCACAATTTTCACATACCTAAACATGCAATATTCTTATTTTTCCTCCACGTAAACAATTCTTCTCACCTCACTCATCATGTCACTTCACACATTCCCAAGCTCATATATGCATAACAAACATTCTCACATTTCAAGGATTCCCACGTTGCACGGACATTAATTATTTTGTGACAAAGGTTAAATAGTTCTAATCACAATTCAAGTTGACGTTTAGGTAAGAATGTCAGAGCGGTTAAGGCCGCTGGTTTGTTAATCAAAGGACAGGTTGGGTTGAAATTTTTAACTCATCAATTTATTATAACTTGACTTATTTAATCCGTCAGTTTAGCGGACTAAAATGGATCATTCTGTCCTAGCCTGGTCTGCTAACTTTTTTTTTTAATTTTTTAAATTGTTTTTATGTTTAAAATTTAAAGTAATTAAAAAAAATATTTTTTACATTATATATATATATATATATATATATATATATATATATTTAAAATATTTATAAACAAAAATTTTAAAAAAATTTTAAAAAAATTTTAAAAAAATATAAAAATGGGGGAGCCGCCTTCTCGTCATAAGACGGGTTGCATATTCAACCCGTTTATTTGTGGTGGACTAGTCCGACCCGATCTATTTTTTGACGAACCACAAAGACTGGGTCAAAACAGATTACACTGACCCGTTTTGTCACTCCTACTCCTACTCCTACGTTTAAATTCTTACACTTTCAAGTAAAAAGATTTGTGTCGAGAATTATAGTTTTTAATTAATAATAAATATGTATTCATAACAATTAGTATCGGATAACAATTAGTATCGAAGTTAAAAGCAAAAATTACGAGTTGAATTTCGAAGAAAAGTTGCAATCCAAGTATCGGATTCCTGAATCACCAATGATACAACTTTTTAATCTAATTTAGATTTTATTTTTCAATATGATGTAATATAAAAGTAATTCAAATAAAAGTAACAAAATTATATATCATATTAAAGAAAATAATGTAAACTATTTAAGAATGTTGAAATGTTGAAATGAATTCTGAATGTAAAATCTGTACTATTTTCCAAAATTATATTTATAATATTTAGAACTAAAGTAGTTTAATTAATTAGGGATATTTTATTATAACTAAAATAAAGTAGTTATTACAGAGAGAGACAATGAAATTTTAAAATTAGTTTTATAGAGAGAGTATAGATTAATAAAAAAACAGACTGAACTATTAATAACACTTTTGTTTTATGTATACACTGATAGATGAGGAAGATATTACACTTTTATGGTAACAATTTTTTGTATCCGTAACTTTTATATGATTATAACTTTATTAATACCACTTTTACTACCTATTTTTTATGTTATCAATTTTTATGTCATTTTTTTTATAGTATGACTGCAATAATATTTCGCTAGCGTATTTATTTCAAAATATATGCAGTTTTAGCTTTTAAAAATACTAAATTAATTTATGCTCTTAGCTCATAAAATGCAAATTTTCATTCATAATTTATTTAATATTTAATGAAAAAAATATTGTGTTAGTTACATCTCATAAAAAAGATGTATTTATTTTCAAAAATAAGAATAGTTTAATGAAATATTTAAGAAACATATTTTTCTTTACGAAAAAATACTATAAATTATTTCTATCAATACTTAATTAATAAAACATAATTTTACATTTTTATTTTGAAATTCCCAATTACTCGCGTTAACTTAATGTCCGTGCACTGTATATAACTCGGAACCAAACGACCAATACACTTTAAATTACAATTAAATGTTTTTGTGTGACTATCTATTGTAATTTAAATTTAAAGTTAAAGTTCTTATTAAAATCAAATTAAGATAATTGAATTCCAATTGATTATATTGGCATCAAACTCTATTTTTTTTTTTTTAATTTTAGGATTTAGGGGATTAAATATATTACATGTTTTAATAATATATTTTATTATTTTGATGTAATACAAAATTTGACCGTTTTGATTATTGATATTAAGATTCATTGTTAAGTTTATCACCTAAAGACAACCATCCTAAAATTTTGAATTGAAAATATGATAAAATTAAAATTTTACAAGAATCATTTATATATTTTATATAGTTTTCTTATAAATTAATATGTTTAACTTTTGTGATATTTTTGAAATATTGGGTCATTTACACACACAAAAAAAAAATGTTTAAAGAGACTTATGAGAGGGAAAATCTCACATAATATACAATGTCTTTTAATTACCTCATTTTATTCTGTAAATTCAGAATTCATTTTTCCGAAAGTTGAATTTTGAACTTTGATTAATTGAAAAACTGAATGTTGATCTGAATTTTTATTTTCTCTTCATTTAAAAATAAATAAAAAGAGACTTATGAGAGGGAAAAGTTGTCTGTAAAAGATAACACACTTTAAATTCTGTTTTCATGAAAAAAAATTGTTATCTATATATAAATTATAAACAAAGGAAACAATATACTAGGGAAAAAATGTTGGAAAAAATAAAAGAGAAAGGTCCTATATTTTATATTGGTAAAAGAAAAATACATGAAATTGAGAAGTCTGTATACCAAATTATTAAATTATTAAATTAGTAAGTGATTTTAAGTACAGCTCAATTTTATAAAATTGATATTTTAATTATATATAACAAATTGACTTTATATTTAACTGAGACGTGAAACTTTGAACAAAAATCTTAATTAAAAAATAAAACAATGAAATAAATGTACCACAAACAGTAGTAAAATATTTAAAACGATATCTAAATGAAGCTAACATATATATTGCAGACATCATAGTCACAAATATGGTCCTCATAAAAAAAGAATCCAATGCTTTTTAAAATCCCAATATTTGCACCTTATTATACCCATCCCCTCTATCGTATATCCACCAATGCCACTTTATACTCAACACATCCTTACGTCCCCATAACCGAATATCGATCTTCCTCCCATCACAATCTCTCACCATCTACACCTCTCATCTTTATAGTACGTTTGGATACAAGTAATTTCTTTTTTTTAAGGAATTTAAATTTATTTATAATAAATTTTTATATTTGGATAAATAAATTAAAAAACATTTAAAATACAAGCATTTTCTTTTAAATATTTCAATTAGTAAAAATTCAAATATCTTCAAAATAGGTTGAATTTAAAATTCTTCTCACTCAACCTCGTACTTTGGACTCTCTGGTAGAGTTGTCAATTTGACCCAGTTCATAGGCTTGACCTTGACCCACGTGAGCTTGGGTCAAAAAATCTCATAGGGCCAAAAAGTCCCACATTAAAGAAGCCCACAAGGCCGGACCAACAACCTAGACGGACGGGTCGAGTCGACAAAACTTGACGGGCATGACCGGTCTGTATGGGTAGTTGGGCTAATTAGGCCTGTCTGAATCGTCAGGCTAGCCCGACCCGTCTGGATCGTTGAGTCAGACCGTTCCTATGGGATCGTTGGGTCGGCCTGGTCCATCTGGATCGTCGAGCCGTTTCCAAATTTATCATGAACTCAAAACATAATTAAGCCTAAAATAAAAATTGTTAACATGAAATTTTATCACACAAAAAATTGAATTGTTTTATCCAAATAAGAAATTGAAATGTAAGATATTTTAATTTCTTTATCTAAACAAGTTATTTGGAAAATGTAGAAAACTTAATTACAAGCAATTCAAATACAATACATTTCAATTGCTCGACATTGTTTAAATGTTTCATCCAAACACAAGATTAGTGTTCCTTTATACAATTCATATCAACAATATTAAATGTGATTGCAACAAGATCTTTAGAGAAGGGTTACCAATTAAACTTGATCTCAACTTATAAAAAGGATTTACATTACATTTAAAAATCTAAGATAATGAGTTTATCCATCTTCTCTTCTATATTATATATCGTTCAATTTTCTTATTTTTATTTAATAGAAAATTTAGACTCACACTTAAACTTTACAATACCATATTATTTGCGGCAATGTGTTTTTTTTTTTTTTTGATAGTTAACATTTCCAGGTTACCATATTTTTTAACGGTCAAATAAACACCAATTTAATTGACTTAAGAAAAGTTGAGTTTTCTTTTTTTCCACTAATTAAGTTAGGAGCAAATGATGAAAGAAAAAGCCTAATGATTAAGATTTGGTAGCAGTGAAGATAAAAAAGGTTAATATAATTAAGATTTAAGACAAAGTGGTAGGTAGGATACATTGTAAAGATGCAAAACCATCATGAAAACATTTCATTACTTCATTATTACCAAACCAGATGGCGTAACAGTGATCAATGACCAATAGTTTCTGCTGATTTTATTTCATATAACACCACAGAGTGCATGTTTTTGAAAAATGGTCACGTTAAGTGTTAACTAATTACAGAAAGTGAAAATTTTCAGATGAAACAGGTTCGAACATGTATCAAAATATCAGTTTTATTACATCATTTAAAAACGTAATTTTACCTTCAAAGCAACCATTTTTTTATTCTTAAAACCACACACGAGAAGGATGGGCATAAACACATTTTGGCAATTAACGTTTATCATTCTTAATGTTTTGTCTGGTTTCTTTAGTTCTGTAAAGCTGCGTGAACAACAAAATAAAAAACAAAAAATATGCAAAGAGAGCGTGTGATAAGGACTCATCGTGTTATTCTTATCACAACAAACATACTTCAACTTGAATCCAATGCCAAGAAAGCACAAAAGACAAATAAATTGTCAGAAAAAATATAAAGCTATATCTAAGTACATGATTAAAAAAAAGTACCACCCCATTCTAAAAGTAGAAATTTTAAAAAGATGAATAGCTCCATCACAAATTCTATTTACTAATCTCGTGTTTCACTTAATTTTCAAAATTAAGAAAGAAGGAAAAGATAAAAGATTAATCTTTACTCTATGTATTTTATTTAGCATACTATATATATGTTTCACAATCTTCAAGTTATTATTATTTAGTTAAATGATTATAATCACTCTTTATATCTTCTAGTTTCTTTCACTTTTAAATTAGCAAACCCTTCATAAAACACATAAAAAAACAATTTTTTATTCACTTCACATATCTAATACATGGCATGTATATTTCTTGTTTACTTTTAAATATTTTATATATACTTTAATTGAAATATATACTCGGTGACTTAAGAAACATTGTTGCATCTATTTAGCTGCATTTATTGTTTAATGTTTATATCATAATCAATTTTATAACTATATTTTATGTATATCTTATTTAACAATAGTTAAAATGAACTAAACATAACTAAACATTTTCCCTATAATATATCATTCTTTGGTTTTGGTACTCATAAAAATTATTTATTTTAAAATTATCATTGTAAAATTACTGATTTGGTTTGTTATTTTACTTCAGTCATTTTTCATTTTTCCGTGTTTGTCCTACATGATATTTCAGTAATTTCCTTTCGGCATCTGCCATTTCTTTTAGATGAACAAATATTACACATTTAAAATGAAAAATAAATATTAGAAGGAATAAAAGATAAAAAAAAAGTAAAGTTTTTGACAACGGTATTTGAAAATAAAAATATTTTTACTAGGTCCACAGCAGAAAGGTGTGATAGTATTATACATAGAGACAAAAATCAAAATATATTTAGATTCGCCTAGGATTATTTTTATTTTATTTTATTTTTTGTCTAGCTAAGTTGTCAGAAACTAGCATTCAAACAATAATTAATAATCGATAACTGATCTACAAAAAAATCAATGACATTATGAAAATTAATTAACTGCATTAAAACTAAATAATATAAATATAATGTCATATATATTTGTAAAATGTAGCTACATAAATATTGAGATTCTGGAAGGTCACACTCCCTTTGGGAAGATTGAGAATATATATGATAAACAAAAGCAAAATTAAATGTATATTATATATTATAATGAAATAAAGAAAAAGGAAAATGCAGATATATGTTTGTAAAAACATATGGAGCTAACCTTGCCAAGGGTTTTGGGTTTGGTTATGTTGGGAGTTCATGCAGTTTCCCATGCCAGCGATGTTGAGAAAATCAGTGTGAGAGAGGGGTCGAAGACCCAAGAAATCTCTGGTCATGGCCTCATTGTAATTTCCTCCGCCGGCGGCACCACCACCGGCACGGTCATCAGCGGCGGTTGTTTTGGTGACAGCAGCATTGAAAGGGTCCTCAAAAGAAGTCCCTTCAAAAGGGGAAGAGAAAGAGTTGATAACATGGTGAAGGAGTGATGAAGAAACACCAACGCCAACACCAACACCAGAAGCAGGAACAGCTTTATTCCCGAAAGGTACCAAGCCATGGGGAGTGGTGGTGTTGGAAGTGGGGGTCATCTGGTCGTCACGTGAGGACAAATTCAAAGAGTCAGCAGACACGTGAGCCTGTTGGTGGGTCCTAATCATGGAGCCAGTTTTGGTCATGGTAGCTCCCATTTGGGCTGCTTTCTGCAGCAACGCTGTGGCTGACATGTGAGGAGGGGAAGGTGCTGTTGGGTAGGGAGGGAAAGTGGGACCACTTCCACCACCACCACCACCTCTAGGGTTAGGGTTTTCATGGAGACCGCTCACATGATCCTGCTGAGAGAAGAACGAGGAGGAGGAGGAGGAGAGATCAACGGTGGAGGGTGGTTGTCCAAGCCATGGGGGCATGAAACCTTGTTGCTCTTTCTTCAATGGGAAATTGTTACCACCATGGATGATATCTTGATGATGATGAGAGGATGAAGGGATGACTACTCCTACTCCCGCTGCAGGTGTTGTTGGAGTTGAAGCTGAGTTGCTGGGAATGCCTATGGCAATGTCCATGCCTGTCACAGATCTTGCACTCTCCTCTGCTAATGCATCACAGAAGGCTCTGTGGGTTATGAAACTGTCCCTCCTGATTGTCATAAACAAATACAACCAAACCCATGTCACTAAAGCACAAATTTTCAACCTTTCTCTTTTCCCAACGCCTAAAAGACATATACATACACACTCCATGTTTCTTAGGCACCTGGCTGCCACATTCAAATATTCTCTCTCACAAGGGTGGTGTAGTTATAGTTAGGTATATACCTATATATATAGTATACAACTTTTGTTTATTGTGTCATCTTCTTCATTGTAAGAACGTGTTGTAAAAAGTTGAAGAAATGTGGTGGAATTTTGAGTCAACCTCGGATTCATATGCTTCATAAATGAATGATGTAAAGTGAAGTGAAGCCATATATATATATAGAGAGAGGTGATGGGTTTAGGTTAGTTACCTTGAGAAGAGAGTTCCACAGTCACATCTGTACTCTCTTGTGCCACAGGTCTTTGAGTGAGCTTTCCAGTCTGATTGAACAGCATACTTCTTGGAGCACTTGTCGCATTTCCACTTCTTCTCGCCGTGCTTTCTGCAGAAGTGCTTCTTGATGCCAGTTAGGTCCCCCAGGGCCCTTGAAGGGTCGTGGTGGACGCAACTTGCTTCTGGGCACACATAAACCTTCTTCCTTATCTCCTTGCTCGTTCTCTGCTTCAGCTTCCATGGTAAATTGTGCCCTCTTCTGTGAAGTTGCAGATTCTGATCTCTTTGAAACCCTTTGTTGCAGATCTCACAGATGAACCTGTTTGTGGCCAAGAGAGTCTTTGGAGACAACGCCACAACTTCAGCCTCCGGGTCTGAATAAACAATTAACAAAATCCAAACACCAACCCAATTCAGATAAACAAGACAAGGACATACAACAAACAAACCAAAACCAAAACAAACTTTGGAAGTTTATAAAAAGAAGAAAAAAAAAACCTGGGTTGCCTGGAAGGTTTCTCTTTTTCTTTGGTGGAGCCTGGGTTTGAGTTGGTGGGCTAGCAAAGTATTGCTGCGAGTAATCAGAACCAATTTCGGTTCTGTTGCCTGAAGAAGCACTAGCTTCACCGGATGCAGAAGTCAAATTAGACATGGTTTTTGGAACATCAAATCAAATCCTTCATCGTCTTTTCTCATATTTGGACCTTTTTGAATTGTCACCAGCCATAGCTAGATCTGAGTTTTTCTTATGTTACTACTCTTGCTACCTTCTGGGATCGATCAAATGACACCTAAAACAGACAAGGAAAAGGCTGGAACTGGACTAGTGAGAAACGAACAGAACAAAGAGGCAAAATTGACACATATATATGGCCCCAACAAAGAAAAAAAATAGTATCAGTGAGAGAAAAATGAAAATTGAGAGAGTTTCTCTACATCTGTGAAGTGAAGCAAATACTATAAACTTAATTCATGGTTTCTCAAACTTGTTTGGCACCAACCCAAGAGACAATTCTTGTTTTTTGTTTTATATATACATACAAAGAAAATCCAGTGATATCCACACTATAATAATATGAACAAACAAAAAAAAAAAAGTATAGAACCAGCTACTCAAAGCTCAAAATCAGAGAGAGGGAGAGAGAGAGAGAGGAAGATGAGAAGAAGTAGTATCTCCCCTCTATGTCTGAGGCAGTGAAAAACAATACCAGAAACCACATACCAAGGAGAACCCTATGGCTAACTCTGACGTTGCGCTTTTCTGTCTTTTCCTCTGTTCTCTTTCTCAAACACCAGAAAAATCTTTTCCTTCTTTATTGTTTATAATATATGCTGCCTTTAATCAAGCTCAATTATTTTTTGCTACAAAGCTTTGTTTATACACAGTTCCCTCTCACTCCCCTTTCCCTTATATCGTAAAGTAAGCAGAAAAAAGGGGGTGGAAAAGCAAACCACGTAAAAAGAGAGTATCATTTGTATATGCAGATAGATAAATAGATAGATATAGTTGATATAGTTGTATACCACAGGCACTTAGAGAGAGAGAAGAACAGAGAAAGAGAATGACAGAAAGAGAGAGAGAGAGAGAGAAGTTCCCTTGTTGTGTTACTCAACATCATTGCAAGTGGACCCTCCTTGCTTTCTAAATTTTACAGTGACACACATGATTGATTCATTGATTAAATTCCAACCAGCATGGCTAAAAGCTTCTGAGTTCTGCCCTTAATTCTTTTTCTATTCTTCTCTCCCACACTTCCTCCCATCATCACTGTAACTATTGCTGCCCATAAAAAAAAAAAAAAAAAAACACAAATATTCCGACATTTTTTGCATGGTTACACTCAAGAATTTTAACTGGTGTGTGAAGAGACACACATATATGATCCACATAGACAAAGATGCCTAACGTACCGAAATCCATAGCGTCCCCCCCTTATCTCAATCTCTGCATCTTCTTCATATGTGTTCCAATACAATCCTTTGTCGGCCTTGTCTTTTTCATTTCGTGATGGTCTTTATCAGTATTAAGATAAACTATTAATGCTGCAACAAATAGTACACACCTTCAACTCTCCCACCCTCTTAGTTAGGTAACATAAAATTTTACTCAATCAATTTTCAGACTAACCACGCTTGCAATAACTTATACCATTAACATGTTTGAGTTTCTTCTCCTCTCACTTATACAACATTATGAGTTTCATCCTCAGTTCAAACGACTTCTGCTAACGTCGTCATGCTCAAGTTGATTCCAAAATCAATAATAGAAAATGAACCATCACTCTAAATGAAACTCCTTGCTTCCATGTGTTCATAATCTGTTGTGTATTGACTCCTTGACCGGAATTAATTTTGTTCTGTTAGTTTTCTATTCCTGCATTGGAAGAAGAATTTTCAATGATTGAATATTGGACTTTTTACTTTGAAGTCTTGTGGTTTAGATGAAAAAAATAAATAAAGTGAAGTTAGCTTGGAATAGGACACTTCCACTGTCTATCACAAATAGATCTGGCATCTGACAAACACTATAAATATAAAATTAAAGAATTTGCAAATAATGCAAATATTCAACTTTAAGAGTCTTGTTGACGTATGTCTGGTTTGGTTCTCCGGCTTGATTATGTAATTAACATAAATGTTTTTAAATATATTACAATTTCATTTATATATAAAAATATAGTTAGGAATTAAAGTGTGAGTCTAAGTCTTACATCGATTAGAAATGAGAAAGTATAACATTATATAAGGATAAAGACCCACCCATAAACTCATTGTTTTGAAGTTTTAGGTTGAGAATGATTTCAATAACTTATATGGTTGAGTTTAGATTTCATTGATGTTGTGTCTTTGAGGTATAATTCCCTCTAAATATTGTTATTTTTACAACAGAAAATCCATATGAATATCAAACTCATAAATTTATTTTATATTAAAAGCGATAAATTTATTACTTTAAAATTTTATAATTTACGTATATCGTTCTTATTGTATTATTTTTACGATAATTCTCCCTCCAGAGACAAGTCTTACGGTGGATATGTTGGTACAGCAAAACTACATTGTTTTATTATGTTTGTTCAGCTTTCAATGAGGTTGTCTTGTGTGCACCACGTATTAACTTTAAAAAATTAGCAATAGAAAATTATTTTCTTTTGTCATTATCTTGTTTTATTGTTTTATTGTTCCATGATTAAATGGGATCTTGCACGACCAAGACACAATGTGCACTCCCAGCTCATTTGTGTCATTAAAATAATATTTCCCAATAAAAAAAAGTGAATGAAGGTGAATGTAACATCATTCAACTCCTACATAAACTATTGTGATAAAATCATTTTACTTATTAAATTAAGTGAAATGTAACTGCCGTTTTATTTACGTACAAGTAAAATACCAAGAAAATGATGTTATAGTATTGATTGGTTGGTTTGAAGAAAAATGGGAAATATTTCGAGATAAACTAAAACATTCAAAGTGATATAAAATATAGTTTTATCATCTTACTTGTAACTTGTTTCAACATAATCCGTTGTCTTTAATTTAAATCTTGAGTATATTACAGATGAAAAGATTTGTTACATTATAATAATTTTATATATTTCAACTTGACAAAGGAAAAATAGTTTTCTTTTAGTAAAAAGTTATCTTTGAATAAAAAAAATAACGAAAAAACTGCCCTCCCACTAAAAAAGTAATGAAAAATAATAAATTAGTAAGAGATATGAATGAACATATACAAAAATATATAAACAGAAATGATATCACAGATTGGCTTACCCTTTTAACTTGACAGTGAAAGGAAAACCAGTTTTTTAATTTTTAATTTTTTTATCAGTAAAGAGGTTTCTTTCAATTAACTACTGGCATGTTGAAGATTTTGAAAGTGAAAAAAATATTTTGACTCCGAAGGATAGAAGAAGTGATGAAGGAAAAGAATGAAGCAGTCAAAATGTGTTTATTCTGATTCCTTAATTTTGCCTTTCCAAGAATGTGAGGTTACGAACAGAAGTTATGGAAACAAAGGAAAGTTGGTTGGAAAGGTGGAGGTGCTGGTGGTTTGCTACGATTCATCATTTTGTGGTAGTTTGGTTTATAAATATGTTTAGCTTTGAAAGTTAGGTTTTGAAGAGAAAGACAAACATGCACTTCCAAAATATTTTTTTAGAAAGTATAGTTTTTTAGACAAGGAGGATCAATTCAAGTGTATGGTCAAAAATTCCACCTTGGTTGAAATGAGTGAGGTGTTACAAGTTGCACAATTAGTCTCTAGCTAAAGTAAGTTGAGTTATATCAATCACATAATTATTGAGAAAGATCGTGACATGTGGTATTAATTGTCTTTTTAAGTGATCAAGTCACAATATGTAATAATGCAAAGACTTCTCCTTTCTCTTAAAAATTTAGAAGACTACAAAAATTTCGTTTATTAGTGACGTCTAATAATTTGTCAGTGAACTTTGATTTACAAATGAAGTAAAATGAGTTTGTAAAATTGTTGAAAAGTTTCGTTAACATCACAATTATCGACAAATATTTTATTACCGGTGAATATATGTTATTATCGACGGTAGTGATCATCAATGATATACAATTTTTTTATAATAAAAGTCAATTGTATCTTTTCATAAAAGATTCATAGTCATATGTATTTTTTAGATAAATATGACATAATAAGACTACAAATGAATCTACTTATCAAATTAATTGCATATATCAAGTCAAACCCAGACACATTTAAATATATGAGACTTCCAACCAACTATTTAGATAGAGTTTCATCGGTCATCATTCTTCCTTCATCATAGACAATTTCATTCCTAACACTGTTTGATTATTTATTGTGTTACCATTCTTCATTCCAAACCTTTTGTGCACATATTTCTTTGAAAGATGAAAATTTTATTTAGACAATGTCTAAATTCTATTATAAGAAAATGTTTCATCTTTTTCATGTCAAACATGTCAACGTCCAAGACTTGAATTTTTAAACTTGTCACACATGATTTTATTATTACATATGTAAAGATAAAACCATCCACAAAAAGAGTGACATAAATTGTTAGATTGTGCAAATTAAATAAGTCAAGTCACAATCAAATCGTGACACTTAAATTATTGTGTTTTTAAATAAATAGAGTTATATTAGCAAAAGTTTTAGGTTTTAAAGTTTTTGATCCAATAATTGATATTAATAATCATGGTTGTCAATTTGTTGGAAGTCTCACATCGACTAGAGAAAAGGTCATTTCATTATATAAGTGGAGTGCAAACCTTACTTACATATTGTGTTATGCTTAAAGCTCAATTCTAACAGAATTCTATTTATGAAAAGTTGTTGAGAGAAAAATTTAGGGGTGATCATGGATTGGATTTTTAATGATCCAATCCACATTCATTTTGGATCCAAATAATTGGATTAATTTTCGATCCAAATTCATTTTTTCAGAAAAAGTAAATTGAATTTTTTAAAAATCCAGATCCAAATATTTAGATCAAGTTTAAATCCAGATCTAAATATTTGGATCAAGTTCAAAATTCAAAATTCATTTTTCATAAAATAAATTCAAATTAATTTTTTTAAAACTTGTGTCCATAGGGCTAACACCATAGAATTTGACAGATTTTTAGTCGGGGCCAACGAGGCCAAATTTCAGCATGGGATGAACTTGAATGACTTTCGAACGAATTTCGGTTGGGGACGACGTGATCAAATTTGGGCTAAGGTCGACTTGACAAAATTTCAGTCGAGATCGACTTGACTGGATTCGATTGAATTTCGGCCAGGGCCGATTTTGCCTAATACGACCAAATTTTGACCAGAGTCGACTTGGCCAAATATGGCCACATTTGGGCCAAGGCCTGATCAGTCAAATTTCGGTCATGGTTGACTCCACTAAATTTGTCGATCGAGACTGACTTGACTGAATATGGCAAATTTTCGATCACAACCGACTAAGTTGAATATAGTCAAATCTCGTTCGGGACTTACTCGACCGAATACGGCTAAATTTGGGTCATGACCAACTTGATTGAATTTGGTCAAGTTTAGGTCAGGAACGACTCGCCTAAATATGACCAATTTTCGGTCGCGATCAACTCAGTCGAATACGACCAAATTCAGGTTAGGACCAACTCAGTCAAATTTTGGTTGAGGCCAACACGACCGAATTTTGACCAGAGCCGACTCGACTGAATTCGACTGAATTTTATTCGTGGCCAACTCAGTTGAATACGACCAAATTTCGATCGTGACCGACTCATTTGAATACGGCCAAATTTAATCCTAGGCCGTTTCAGTCGAATACGACCAAATTTGGGCCATGGCCGACTCGGTCAAATCTTAATCGAGGCCAACTCGATTGAATTCGAACGAATTTTGACTGGAGCCAATTAGGCTAAATACAGCCAAATTTTGGTCGCGGTTGTGTTGGTCGAATACGGTCAAATTTTGTCTGGGTCGACTCAGCCCAATGGAGTCAAATTTCGGTCGGGGTGAACTCAATCGAATACTTTCAAATTTTGTCTAGAACCAACTGGGTCAAATGGGACCGACTTGACAGAATTTGGCCTAATTCGGCCAAATTTTGTATAGGATCACGCCAACTCAATCAAATACGACTAAATTTGGGCTAGTCCGTCTCAACCTTTAGCCTAACCTAACAAAAAATATAAAGTGAAAATTTGGATTGGATATTTTGGATTATCCATTTTGAAAATCTAGATTTCGAGAATGAATATCAAATCCATAAAATATATAAAATGTAGATTAGATTGATATCCAGATCCAATAAAATGGATTTTAAATGGATTGAATTTTTAATTGAATGACTATTAAATGGATTGGATCATAGAAAAAATGGATTGGATCATAAAAATTTGATTTTATGCCCACCCTTAAAAAAATGATACTTGAGGAACTTAATAATTTTTTGTTTAATAATTTTAGAAAAGAAATAAAAGTTATTAATCCAATATTTTGGGATGTGGAATTGAAGAGCAAAATTGTGTTACTTTTTTATTGGAGTTAGAGATGGAGGTATGTTTACACAGTTGGATTATATATATAGTGTTAAAGTATTTCCTAAAGAACTCCATTATACAACTCTATCAATATTATTAGGCAATATATTAAACAAATTATAAATTTGTAGAAAAAAATATTTAAAGTTTTAAAAAAGTTAGATTCTTTTGGATGTAAATTACCATAATATTTGGATCGTTTATCAAACAAACAATATGAGTAAAATTGATCCATGATATTTAAAAAAAAAATTATATATCCATTTTAGGTATATTATACAAAATAATCAATAACCCATGTTTTTGAAAAACTTAAAAAAAGAATAAAAAAGCATGAATGCCTAGTATAATTACATCAATCCTACATCTTGCAATAAATTTAATTTAAATGTCAAATTGACGTGGATCATCATCTCATGAATAGTTGGGTTATCACTATATGGGGCTAGGTAAGGTTTTTCCTTCATGCACCTTTGTAATTTATATGTGTACTTTTATAATTTCTAAAATGATTATTTCACTTTTTTTATTTTATATAAAAGTTACTTTTGGTTGTTATATTATGATTTTAGAAAATAGATTTCAAGAATATATACGATACAAAAGTTTTTTAAACACATTACATCTATTTTGAAATGCTATCCCAAATGATGGTTTTTTTTTTTTCTGGAACAAATTTTTTCTCTTCTTCTTTTTGTTGTTCTACGTTGGAATGGCAACTTGACGTGATCCAATGAAGAACGGTATCTAGTACGGGGTTTCTTCCTGTACCCCCAATATTTTTTCTGCATTCCCAAAGTTTTCTTGCCTTCCAATTTTACCCTTTAAAAAAAATCAAAATAAAAAACTGAATTAAGTAAAAGCAATAATTAAGTAATTATGAAGTTCTGAAGTTGGTAGCTGCTACCTGCATTGCATACGTCAAATGAGAGAGTGAATTTTAAAAAATTAAATACTGAAGTCAAATGGTTAAAGGCCAATTTTGGTATTTAGAAAATGTTTGGAGGTGCAGGAAGAAAACCCCATTAGTTGGGTGCAGAAAGAAAGCCTTGGACTAGAGAGGCGTATGTCCAAAACGTTGGCCCAATCCAAAGTATATGAAGTTGGAATCGACCAAGTTGATAATATAGTTGTATTTCTAAATTATAATCCAGCGTGTTAATTTTATTTTATTTTTCTTTCAATTACTGGTTTTAATTTTCATAGTTTTTTATTTTTTTCCCTGCACTCAATACCTTTTTTTTTTTTTTTTTTATTATTTCTTTTCTATTTTTTTATTTTTTTATTTTTTTCCCTTTTTTTTTTTTTTTTTTTTTTTTTTTGTAAATCCTGCATCTCCAATGAGTATTATATTCTTATTATATAAAAATTTACTAAGTAGAAATATTAAAAAAAAAATATTGGAGTAAGGGGAGAGTAAATGAATAAATCGTAAATTAAGAAAGTAAGAATGTACCGGCAGTCATCTTATTATTAATTAATTAACCTATTTTGAATTACCGGTAAATAAAAAAGAAAAAAATAATAATTATCAGTAAGTAAATAATTTCTGATTATTTTTAAATTATTCAAATTTAAAGCGATGTATAGTTTTCTGTGTTAAAAATAATATAAAACCTTCTCATATTAGTTATTTTCTTCCAAATAATTTGTATCCATTCAATAAATACCCGGTAGAATATTTTAATTTTATGTGTTTTATTATTTTAGATATAGTTTTATAAAGCATAAAACTAAGACATTTAATATGGTGAACTAAATTAACCAATTTCTAATAGCGCTGTTGTCAAAACTATAACATATATCAATTGTTAAAATTGGATTTAAAAAAAGAAAAATAGTTTTCTCTGAATAAACCCATTTCAAAAACAAATTTATTTAGTAAATTTATTCCCAATTTAATTCTTAGATTGAACTTGTTTAGTGTTTATGTGGAGAATTTAGTCTCCCAGAAATTTAATTAACAACGTGTAACACTCTCACACCTTTTTTTTTCTTAATTTACAACTTTTTTTTTATATAAAAAAAAAACGAAGTCAAAATCTAGCGTCGAAGTAGGAATGTTGAAAATTCTGTTTTTGAAAATTGACTAAAGAAAAAAGAGAAAATAAAAATTAGTGATACGGAGATAAAATTATTAGGAAGAATTTTTTTAGATGGGTGAAGTTTAAGAATAAAATCTACAGCATACACTGGTAATTATGTTGAGAAAATTAGTATCATCATGAAAAATGTTCAATTTTTTTATTTTTTTTACTGCATATAGGGTTTAGGATGGTAAATTTATGTTGACTAAAGAATAGTTTTTTTACTGAATGTACGAAAAAATGGTAATATAATTGGGTGGTAAATGATTAGCAAAACGAAATTAAAGTACTATAAATGTGAGTCTAAAAGCACTCCGTTTCAAAAAATTACAAATTAAAGGTCAAAATAATAAATGGTGTAATTAGTTACAAATTCTTTTTCAAAATTCTGTCTCTTAATTCCTTTAGTCTATGCACAAGGTGGGCACTACTTTAACTTTTCAATCCCACCGAAGAAGAAAGAAAAATAAAAGTAAAAATAAAGAAAAATGATTAAATTTTATGCATATTCAACCTGATTATAGTCGAGAGTAGAGTAAGAATGAAAAAATAAAAATACTCTTATAGATGAGTATTGCAAATAAAATTCATGGTGAATAATTAATACTTACGTATATTTATTATAAGTGGGTAACAAGTATTTTAATATCTGTTTATAACTGAAATAGATTCAGTTATCATATTATCATTCATATATATATATATATATATATATAAATATATAAATATATATATATATATATATACGATACTCATAAAAATTAAAATTAAAATTATATTTTATAGATTTAAATTTAAATAAAATTTATTTTTTATTTTATTTTATTTTATTATATTTAATTTATGTTTATTTTAATTTTTTTATTTTATTTAAAATTTATTTAAAAAAATTATATATTTTTTAAAATATTCGCAGGTATTCAAGGATATTTTTATAAATTTTTAAAAAATTTGCACCAATTTTACAAACAGATATTACATAAATAACGGATAAATATTTTTGTTGTGAATCGAGTCGTAAATATGCACTATTCGTATCTTATCTGACTCGTTTTCTTTCTTAACCAACCTAAAAAAAAGTATAAGGGTGTGTTCTTTTGTCTTTTTAGACAAAGAAAGATTATGAATGTAATTACTAAATTTTCCATAGGGTAGGTAGATTAAATTATGAAAATGACAATTACCTAAATTAATTTGGAAATTATCATGTATTTAACATTAGTTAATTGCTAGCTTGGTCTAGACTAAATTGATTGACGTGCTATACATTAATTACGACTTAAACGTATTCATGCACTCCAAAGTCAAGGTTTAAAATGATCGACATTAAAAACTGAAATATTTTATTGTTACTGATTTCAATTTTGTTTTGGAAAAATTATTTGTTGAAAGTAACTGATAAACATAGAATAATTTAAATAGGTATATTAATTTTAAACTTTTGTAAAAAAATATTTTTGAATTAGTTATTTTCATTTCAAATAATATATATAATATTTAGAACTTTCTTTAAAAGTTTTTAAAATAAGGTTTTCTTATAATCAAATATGTAATTTATCAAGAAAACAATTATAAAAATATCAACGACTAAGCTAGAATTTTTAAAAAGCTTGGAAGTGTTAATATATCAAATTCCTAAATATATTATATTCGCATCCCATCTATTTATTATTAGACGCAACCAAATTCATTTATTAAAGATCTATTAGAAATTAAATGTAACGATTTATTAAAAATTAAGTATCTATTGTCAAACTTTTTATCAATTATAATTTTATATCACATATAATTGACTCTATTTCAAAAATCTCCTTCAACTCTCTTCACTTGATATTTTCCATTGCATGAGTTCAATATAAATAGAGTTAAAATAATTTTCTTTAGAATCACAATTTCCTTTTGAGGAAATATTCCTTTTCTCAAAATCACTATGTTCATTACACAATAACATGTTTTCAGATTTTGAATTAAAAAAAGAGAGTAATTTTCTCATAAATATAGAGAAAAGTTAGAGAAATTAAAAAAAAAAGAATATTTATAAAGAGATGATGATTTTCTTAAAATAAATTTTAAATGATTTTTTTTATTTTATAAATTTTTTGTTTAAGTAATCAAATATTCATATTTTATTTTTGAAACAATTTACTAAATTCTTATTTATTATATTAATATTTTTTTAATTAAATTTAATGTAAAGTAAGATATTATGCTGTTAAGTAGACATCTTATCTTTGTTATAATAATGAATCAAACGGTTAGAAAAGTTCAATAATAGTAAGAAGAAAAAAAAAATACTATCTTCTATATTATCAATATCAATGTCTCAATTTTAATATAAAGATATTAAAATAAATATTGTAAATAGTATAATGGTTGAATAAATAATGTATTATGAAAATATCAAAAAGGACTATCATTATGAATATCATATATGATAAAAAATAATTATATGAAAATAATAAAATTTTACACAGTGGAATAATTAATGTGAACAATTCCGTTGGTTATTATATACAATTAGGTCCTTTAAATTTAATGGCGTGTGATGAATATAAAACCATAAAAAAAAAGTAATACTAAGAACGTGGTTCAAAAATAACACTTTTATGTATCTCATTATTACCACGCTTTTTTTTCTCTCTTTTTTTTTCTATTTTTTCGTACTTTCATTCAAGGTTGATGGTTACTTTTTCCATGTTTTTCATTTTTTAAAATAATATTTTATGAAATTATTAATATTTATTTTACTGGTATATTCGTGTTTTATGACTAATGTAAAGGTGCATCAATGAAAACTTTTTAACTTGGTCAACAAAAATGAAAAGCAATAGTGAGAGAGAATTTACAACTTTATTTAAAAAAAAATAGTAATTAAAACATGGTTTGCAACGTTTACATTAAACAACAAAAAGAAAAAGGAAAATGAAGAACACTCCCTTTCACGTGGTTTCAATTTCCAAATTAAACAAATTAAAATCGCTAAACATGATTATTAATAAATAATTATTGTTTAGATAAACAATTGAAAAAATTATCAACACGAGGATGGAAAAAGGAGATATTCTGTCTCCAAATCTGTCCCTACATTCATTAATAATTTTTTAATTATTATACTCTATAAAAAATATAATAACGAGTTAAATCAGGTTTTAAAATTAATAAAATATAAGGTACCAGACCAAAATTCTATATTTTATCGAATGAAATGGATTTAATATCTTTTTCCAACCTCCAAATTTTAAAAAATTCATAGTAGTTCCCAAAGTTTATGCTCACATATTATTTTAAAAAATAATTTATTGTAGCTTCTGTCTTTTATTTTCAAAATTCACGCATTTTGCTGATAAAGTATAATTAAACCTTTAGAAATTAGTAGTGTTGAGAACCATATTCAAACCATTTACCCATTACTTTCTCATGCCACCAAGATTACTAGGTTTGCATGGTTTAATGAATAAAAATATGATTAAAATGAAAACATATAATAATAGTTTTATTATACTTTTACTATTTTTCATACAATAAGTATAAATATGCCTTTGAAAGAAATATAGTGATAGAAAATAATTTTTATAAGTTAAATAAGTCAAAATGATCGAGCGATTTGGTGGTTTAAAAATAAAAGAGATAAAAAAAAAAATCAAATTGCACTTCAAAGATTATTACTCAATTTCAGGTAAATTGCAGGTAGGTAATAAGGATTTCAATAAATAATGAAAGTGAAAAGATCAAAATGTAAAAAATTAGGAATAAATATGGCTTTAGTCAATAAAAATTTGAGTTAAGATCGAAATTCATTTTTGTTTAAAACTTTAATACATTTTAGTTATTAAATTTAAAAAATAAATGAATATAGTTCTTTTAATCTAATTAGGTTAATTTTTTTTAGGTGTCCATTACATTCATTTTAAAATTTAAGAACTAAAATATATCTAAGTTTCGGACAAAAACGAATTTTAATTTTAGATAAAAATTCACATACTAAACACCCTGCTTAACCCAAAAAAAACTACCAAACTACCAAATTTTTTGCTGAACTTTAAAAGTTAGGAAAAATTTAATAAAGTTTTAACATTTTCCTATGTCTTACTTAAAAAATAAAAAAGTAACGAAAGATTAACTTTTACACATTTGATATTAAATTAATTTCTATTTTTAATTCAATACAGGTAGATGTAAAAAATGACTTTAAACCCATGAGACAAGTAAGTAATTACAATGTTGTTTAATAATCATTTAAATAATTTAGAAGTTTAATTTTTTTAAAGATTAAATATTTCAAATTTTAACTACTATATTTATAATGATATTTTAAGAAATAAACAATCAAATTGTTATAAAATAATTAAGTTAATCTATTTTTATTATATAACAATAAATACATAAAATAATTCAGAAGAACAAAATATTTTTAAGGACGTCAATTCATTCAAGTCACCGATTTAAGAGGATCTAACTGAATTACAAAATTCATGTCTTAACAAAAAAATAATTGAGTTTATTTAGTTTATTTTCAGCTCAACTCGTGAATTAATATATGTGAATGATCAACTTACTTTCCAACTTCTAAATAAGTATTTTGTTTAGAAAAAATTTGTAAAATAAGAAACAACAATCACAAATTAATTTCTTGATTTAAAAAAAGTATTTTTGACAAGTTGTCATATAGATTCACGAGATATTTAATAGCAATAAAACTTAGACTAAGTTAAACGATATATATATATATATATATATATATATATATATATATATATATATATATATTATATATACATAAAATAATTTTATAAACTCTAATTAAAAATTGTTTAACTTTCTCATTTGTATTTAAGACACATTTAGATTAGAGATTTTTTGGTTAAACTCCAAGCATAAATAAATTTATAATTGTTTAAACAAAAATGAACTAACCTACTCCACTAGTTTGTAAAGGTGAATTTGATCTAAATTTTGAGCGAAGGCTTTACTTTTGAAGGAATTTGAATGCAATCACGAGAAACGAAATATGAATGTTGAAATGGATATAGATGGATTGAAGAAAAACTTCAAAGTTATGGTCCAAACAAAAAGTAGGCAACCAAATCAGTTTGTCTAGCTATTGTAGATAAGCACAGCATCATTCTGAGGTGGACATCCTCAATTCCCCACAGTTTTAGGTAATGTCAAAAGTGATTAAGCACGAGCAATTGATGAAAAAAAAGAAGATTCAAATTATCCTCATCAGGTTTAAATATACAACCCAGTTGAATTTCATGTGTTCCTATCCCTTTTAATCCTACGATAGGTGCAAACCATGTTTTCTGGATAAGTTACATTTTTTTTCAAGTTGCTGGATTATCATTAAATATCACGAACAAAAATGTTTAAAATAATATGGATCGAAATCCGTGAGTCAATTCGGTTTACCATGGGTTCGGTCAGGTTGGGTTGAAAATATTTTATAAATTTCAATACGGATTGATTTTTGATCCTATCCACCTAGAATCTGGCTTACCCGGATTGAATTCGTGGTGAGTCGGATTGACTCACCAACCCACAAATAAAGAGTTACATAAATATTTTTTGTTAAGTTGAACTTTACATTTGGGTTTGGTTGTTGTTTTTAGCCAACATATACAATTTGTATTTTTGTGATTTTGGTTTGGATTTGGATTATATTAAAGTTTGTTTAGATTTTAATTAAAATTAGAATTTAGTTTTAATTGAAAAAAATAAAAAATTATATTCTTTTTAATTAAGTGAGTTTGTGAACGAATCCATTTAACCCACCAACCTGTAGTAGATTGGGTCATGTTCAAATTTTTTCGGCTCGCTAATAAGTGAGTCAGATTGGATTAACTCACTAAATGATTAACCAGCAATGGATCGAATCGGATGAGACCAGATTATCCATTTTGACGACTCTACTCATCGCAATAATATTGCCACTGTAAAAAAATATCATTTTAACTAGATGGGCTGATTAAGATTGATAACATTCCAAATAATTAAATATACAAATGAAAAAAATCATCATATATACATACGTATAAAAAAAATCAAAACTATATTTAGTGGTAAATCTTTAATAAAGAATTATTATTTACAAGATCTCACACTAAAATGAAAAATAAGATAATTTATGTGAAGAGTGAGTTATTTAAAATTAACTCTCACAACCTCCAAAATATTAAAAAATGTTCGTATTTTATTTTTTTCTCATATTATACAAAAATTCAGTATGATCTAAAAGATATATTTAAGAACTTGAGGTGACATATACCATTAAAGTAAAATTTAAGGATAATATTTTTCTCTCTTTTTTTTTATTTGAAGAAAAAAACATTTCATATAATTTTTTTATCCTTTTGTTTTTCTCTTTTTTTATATTATTTTCATTCGTTTAATTTGTTTCGTCGGTGAAATGATTATTAATTTAAAAACAATAAAATAGACGTGAGCAAGTTGCGAACTAACTCTCGGGAGTCAATAGAAAGAAAAGTAACAGTGTAATTGTATTTTATTGACTCTCTGAATCTAACGACACAGAACAGAATCATACTCTTCAATGGAAATGGATATAAAAAAACTGCACCTTCTTTTAGTTGACTTGCAGCATTAATTTACTACCAATAAACCTAAAAATCAAGACACTTTTTTTCCTAGAAATGCTTCTCTCTGACGTGATCTTTGAAATTTCTTTCCAAATATTTATTTAGAAAACTACACATTTCTTTGATTCCTGTCATATCCCATTTGCAATAATTTCAACAATAGCCAGCAGATTTTTCCAACCAAATAGGAACCAGATGATGATGCAGTTCAGTTCAAAAGTCTTTCTGACTCGTTTTCAGTTTATTTTATCTGTGTTCATAAAGGATAATATATAGTTTTGTACAACTGTCAATGTTTTGTTTGAAGACCATACATTTTTAAAAGTCAAACTGCAACACTGTTTACCAAATTGCAGAAGATCCGAATCTATATAAGTAGATACACGAGGCACAAGTTCCCCGCATCTCACTTCACCATGGCCATCTCTGCAATTTTCTTCTCTGCTATAATCTTTCTCGTCTATGGCAATGGTGTTCTTCCCACTGAAGCCACCCACCATGTTTACAGAAATCTTCAAACTCTTTCTTCTCATGATCACTCCTCTGATCATCAACCTTACAGAACTGCTTATCATTTTCAACCTCCCAAGAATTGGATAAATGGTACAGTATAATCCTACACCATGAAACAGTCTTAAATACTCTTATGGTGAATGTTTTACATATATATATATATATATATATATATATATATATATATATATATATATATATATTTTTTATTTTGTTTCTTTTTTTTTTTTTTTTTTATTTTATGCTGGGGATATTCTGCAGATCCTAATGGTTAGTTTTATTCTTTCTGTCACACCTTTGTTTATATGTATAAAACATGCATGATGTTTTTTGTTGGCTAAAGATATGTGGGTTTTTGTGCAGCACCAATGAGGTACAAAGGACTTTACCATCTGTTCTATCAATACAATCCAAAAGGTGCTGTTTGGGGAAACATAGTGTGGGCCCACTCAGTATCAAAGGATCTTGTTAATTGGACTCCACTAGATCATGCAATCTACCCTTCTCAGCAGTCTGATATCAACGGTTGTTGGTCAGGCTCAGCAACTACCCTTCCTGGGGGCAAACCAGCCATTTTATACACAGGAATTGACCCTAACAATCACCAAGTTCAAAACTTGGCCATACCCAAAAACTTCTCTGACCCTTTTCTCAGGGAATGGGTTAAGTCACCCAAGAATCCTCTAATGGCTCCAACTCAAGCTAACCAGATAAATTCTAGCTCCTTCAGGGACCCCACCACTGCTTGGAAAGGCAAAGATGGGTACTGGAGGGTGCTGATTGGAAGCAAAGTACACAGAAGGGGCATGGCAATTTTGTACAAAAGCAAAAACTTTGTGAATTGGGTCCAAGCAGAACACCCTCTTCATTCATCAGAAGGCACTGGAATGTGGGAGTGCCCTGATTTCTACCCAGTTCTGAATAAGAGTCCATTGACTACAGGCCTTGACACTTCGGTGAATGGTGATCATGTTAGGCATGTTCTCAAGGTTAGCTTGGATGATACCAAACATGATCATTATCTGATTGGGAGTTATGACTCTGCCAAGGATATCTTCACTCCGGATAGCGGATTTGAGAGTACCAAACCCGTTTTAAGACACGACTATGGAAAATATTATGCCTCGAAAACCATTTTTGAAGATGGAAAGAACAGAAGGGTCTTGTTCGGTTGGGTTAACGAATCCTCAAGTGTTGCTGATGATATCGAGAAAGGATGGTCCGGAATCCATGTAAGTTGGACTCAGTTTCTTCGTTTGTTATCATATTTTTAAACTAGATTCTATGGTTAACTAGATTGGTTTATTGATCCAAATATTTGAATATATATATTTGCAGACTATTCCAAGGACCATTTGGCTTCATAAATCGGGGAAACAGTTGGTGCAATGGCCGGTTGTTGAAATCGAAAGCTTGCGTGTGAAACCTGTTCACTGGCCCTCCAGAGTGGTCAATGGTGGTGAAACTATTCAAGTGACTGGTGTTACTGCAGCACAGGTATTTTTTACTACATGTTAGAACAATCTTTTCAGACAAATATACTATTACTGTATCTGCTGAAATATCTTAATTATCTTGCCTTTATATTGGTCCAAATCCATGCCTATAATACGCGAGAGTGATACGTAAGTCGCATTCTGGTTACTATAGCAGAATAAAGGCAAAATTACTGATAATATAGATGAACAGTTAAGATTATCATGTGTATGAAAGTGGGTGTTCTAACTGGTTATTTTATGGCAGGCTGATGTTGAAATTTCATTTGAAGTAAATGAGTTTGGAAAGGCCGAAGTATTGGACCATTTGGAAGATCCTCAAATTCTGTGTGGTCGAAAGGGTGCAATCGTAAAAGGTGGTTTGGGACCCTTTGGTTTGTTAGTTTTTGCTTCTCGTGGCTTGCAAGAGTACACAGCAGTGTTCTTTAGAATATTTAGATACCAAAATAAAAATTTGGTTCTCATGTGCAGCGACCAAAGCAGGTTTGTCCTTGTCCTCTGTCGCTTTCCATGTGCAATTTTTTTCTCTCTTTTATATCAAACTTTGTTACTTGTCAAACTTGAGATACTCCAAAACCTCTCTCTCTTATTTAATACTTTGACAGGTCTTCCTTGAATAACGATAACGACAAGACAACCTATGGAACTTTTGTGGACGTGGACCCTCTTCGCGAGAAGCTCTCTCTAAGAACTTTGGTAAGTCGATGATGTAATATTTCCTTTCAGGAAACCATACACACAAAGTTATTGTGAAAAGCAAGTTTGTGGGTTAGATTTTCTTCAATCATAAGAGCAAATGATTCATGTGTTGGTTGTTGAGATTTGAAACAGTAAACTAACTGAGATTTATTTTTCACATTCACAGATTGATCACTCGGTGGTAGAAAGTTTCGAAGGAGAAGGAAGGGCATGCATCACAGCAAGAGTGTATCCCACGATAGCAATCAATGAGAAGGCACAGTTATATGCTTTCAACAATGGAACTGCCTCTGTCAAGATCACAAAGTTGAGTGCTTGGAGCATGAAGAAGGCAAAAATCAACTAGAAAGTGTGTTTATAACAGTTCTATATTCCATTCAAAAGTCAATTCATTTCGTACGAGGAACTTTCACTTAAACAGGAACTAGAAAGTGTGTTTTTAAAACAAACACACATGACCCAGTAGGAAATTCAAAATCATCGTTTAATATCTGTGTTATTTTATCAGTGTTTGCGGTTTCATTACTGTACTATATAACAAATACTGTGTTCTTAGTCTCTTACAGTATTTAACAAGAATGATATAGAAAAAAAAAATGTATTGTGTTTACAAACACACCCTACATGTCTATTAAGTACTCCTTTTATTTTTAATATTTATATATATCAACTTTTAAGTCATGACTGTAACATAAAGTTGGTTTAGTAGGAAAAATAACGAGAAAGAGAGATCAAAGAAACTAGTTTATTTACAAGTTGTAATTGTGGATAAAAAAGCTTTCAATTACATGATTTAACAAATACATGTCTTTTAATCATGTGCTGTCTAAATAATCAAATTAAGGAAAGCACTTTAACATAAGCAGAAATATAATTGAAATAATATGAAGGTGGAAAATAGAAAAAACTGTGGGAGAGAAAATTATGCACAAACCCTTTTGTAATACAATTATTTATTATAATAAAAAAGATTAAATTCTTTTTAAGAATATATGAAATCAAATCTAAATGAATATTTTCTTACGCCAACTAAAAAAATATTTTCAATAACTAACCAAAATAGATTTTTAATAATAAAAAAATATTTTTCTTTTGAAACACTGAAAAAATCACTTTAGTTATTCAAGTATTATTTGTATTTGTGTCTAAAAATTTTATAAACTAATTTCAAATAAAATAAAATACAATTATCTTAACTAGGAAACTTATCAGTAAAATGTAAAGATAAATAGGTTTTTCGTTCGATTGATTTCTTCGTTATTTTTTGTGTGCTGGATGGTTTATAAAATAAAAAAACGATAAGTCAACTAAAAATCATTTCGCATTAGTTTAATGAAAAATATAAAAATAAAATAACATCGAAATGTTATTTTGGTTTTTTCTTAAAAATAGAGAAAGTAAAGTAAATGTCATTGTTTTCAAGAAATTTGATATTTTCAAAACATATTATGAAATACTCACTTTTTGTGTGTATTTTGAACGCTAAAAAGTCATAAAATATATTATTTTCATTTTTGACTATTTTTTCTAAATAATTTAATTAATAATACTATTTTATTAATATTTAGAGTGAAATTAAAAAAAGAAGATAATTAATATTTATATAAAAATATTAGAAGTTGAACAAGACTGATTATGATTTTTGAGTTTTGTTAAAAGTTCTCAAGGAGGAAATAATAGGGAAATCCAAGTAGCGAAAATGACCGAAATAACCCCAACATATCTACAGTATTTATACACAGCAAAACAACAATCTGCACTTTACACCAACAAAACAGTGTTATATCACAAAACAGTAATGTGGTTCAAGAATGAAGCAGAATATGTCCAAATTATGTTCCTTTTCATAGCATCACCTTCTTCATCTTTATCTATATCACAAATCAAAAAAATCTGCGTCTGTACACTCCCCCTTGAACCATGACACAGCCTGAGGAATGATTTGGTCCCGAATCACACAACTGCAGTTCCACACATGAACGAAATGAATCTCAATAACACAAAAATGCTAACATAAATATCAACATTTTCTTCCACAGGAGTAGAATAAGAAATATCATTCAAGTGACTTACCCTAACTCATAATCCTTCTGGATCTCTTCAATCTATCCAAGAAAGCATCAAAAAAGCAATGGTCAATAAACATCATCTGATAACTTTCCATTAGATAATAGATAGTTAAAATCAGAGACTTACAGGTGCATCATCCTCATCATCCTCATCCTGGACAAGGGGAGGATTGAAAAAGTTGAAGAAACTTTCGCATTTTTCTGTGTTTGTGAGGGGCTTATTATCGATATCACTGCTTGATCTTTTCCTTGGCATCATCTGAAGAACCTTAACTGTCAGGCACTTTCCTGGAAGCCACTCAATCTCCGTCCTACAATGTTTAAATATTAAAAATATATCTGCAGCAAATGAAAACATAGATATAAACAAACACTTGCAAATTGACAAATATTTCTTACCCTTCGGCTTTTACTGACACAGACCCAACCTTGTCAACCATATATGTTTTTTCTAGCACAGAGTTTCTGAAATAAGGATTAGCAGAAAAGAAAAACCCCAGCTTGAAGGCTTTAGAATCCTCAAGTCTACACTTTATATCTTCAAGATATTGGAGGGCCCCCTCATCATCTTCAGTTATCTAACAAAAGGGAAAAGAAAAATACATAATTAACCTACAATCTTTTCAACAAATGGAAACTGTAGAATATATATGAACATAATTTCCCTTACCAGTTCAGCCAGTTTCTCATTGGCCTTCATAGCAGTTAACCAGAATTTAGGTATTCCTTTCTCTGAATTCTCTGAATTAAAAGGGTAATTCAGATACCATGAGGAGAAAATGCACAAGGCTACTATGGTAAACAAAAGTAAACAACTTTACCCTCCGTGACTTGGTCTGCTTCATCTGTATCTTCTACGTCTTTGATACCATTCACAATCTCATACCTCTGTAATGAACAAAAGGGTGAGTGATTCTGTCAGTAAGATCATGATTCCATCAAATCCATAGAAAGAACAAGTCCTCCTCTTTTAGCACAAAATCTCATAAATCAACAAGATATCTTACGAGCAACACACATACTTTGTTGAAAATTGGCTCATAAAGCTTCTCGTATTTAGCCATCAACTGTGATCGCTCCTCAAAAAACTCAGCCTGCACCGCTTCAAATTCTTTCTGCATATTCAAACAAAATCAGAATTCAGAACTTCACTTCTGTGTCCCTTCTCAATATAAATTGAAATTCCTAATATGAAGAGGAATTGAATATAAGCAAAGAGGTACATTATCTAAAACTAAAACGACTGGTGCAATTCTATCTAAAACAAAGGCACAAACAACTGAATAGATGACAAAAACATCAAACCTGAAGTTCTTCGAGAAATTCCACACGTTTCGCAACTTTTGGCGAGACAGACTGCTCAGGCGAGAGCTGGGGATTGTCCTGTACAAAGAGTGTCAACTGAATTATAGCTAAATCCCTGATTTATTTCTCGTAATTCTTCATTTCAACAGATTTAAACAGTTATAAACTAGTCATGTATTAGGCAAAGTTTTCATGTATATACAAAGCTTGCTTGTATAAAGTTAAAGATTCTTATCAAAAACTGGTCATATTAACACAAAAAATTAGCACACAAAAAGAAGAGGAAAACACATTGAGAGATCAGAATATTAACATGTCTGTGATTATCGTTTTGAATTCATAATAGTTTTTTTTTTCTTACACTAGAAAACATGTTCAGCCTCCCAGATGTGAAAAAAGGTAACTGTTTTAGTAAAGTAATCGAGTTTCTTTTCCATCGTCAAAAAGGGCAATTGTAGACAAATTTTCTTTTATCATTCAAAGAAAACTATTTGAAAGAAATTATTTGACAGAAATAGTTATGTAAAAAGATAGCTTCTTTCTTTCTTTCTTCCTTTCTTTCTTTCTTCTTAATTACCTTCACAAATTCTTGCTCAACTACGACATAAGAACAACACCAAAAAGCTTAAGTTGATAAAGGTTTATGTATTATCATACAGATCAAGAAAAAGGGTGAGAGAAGACAAAAGATTTCAAGAAACATTAGTTAAAAACTTGACGTGGGTAAATTTTTTAAATGCATTATACATTTCACACAGTATTATAGATACAAGAATACATGTAAAACTTACGCTCATTGTATCAGTACTTTCATCATCAGGAGTAAGAACTGCATACAAATTCAAAAGTTCAGAAATTTACGTTCCAACAACAGAAAAAAGAGAATCAGACAGTTATATGTAAGAGAAAGAAGAGGGTGGAATTCAAGATACCGTCGGAGTGAGAAGGAGAATGGGAGCCATCGGACATGGTGAAGGAATGAGTGTTAGAGAAAACTGGAAAGAAAGAAGAGAGAAAGAACCAAAACAATGAATATTTTGTAAAATCTCTGTATATATAGCCTTTTCTTTTGTTTGCAAGCGGTTAAGCAAAAGTGTTTTTTGTCTCTTGTAATGAGTTCAAAGAACGTGCTGTGGAAGTTGGACTTAGATTCTGGTTTAAATTAGAAAATTTAGTTACAAAACAGTTAAAGTAGTTGAAAGTAAGTAGTAACAGCTAATATTTTCGTTATACCAATCTATTAAATTATAAAGCCTCTATAATCCTATTCGTTAAAACAGCTTATAAACACGTGATAAAAATAACATGTAATAAATGTTTTATTGAAAAAAAAATTAATATAGCTTCGACAATATTTATAGTTAAACTTATCTTCATATTATAATGTAAAATATTCATAGACTCTATTTTGATTTAATTTGAATAAACGACTCTATTTTTGTCCAGTGAGTATAAAATTATCCTCTCATTAGACAATTTTTTTGATTGGGATAACACCTTTCACAAATATACAATTAAGATTTCAAGCAACTATAGTTTTTTTTTAGTCCATTTAATTGCAGTCATGTAATGTCTAGATAATCAAATTAAGGAAAACACTTTAACACAAGCAGAAATATAATTGAAATAATATGAATGTAATAACACTTCATATTAATAGAAAAAACGGTTGGAGAGAAAATTATGCACAAACCCTTTTGTAATACAATTATTTATTATAATAACAAAAGTTTTTAAAAATATTTAAGAATATATGAAATCAAATCTAAAAGCTAAGTTAAACTGAATATCTTCTTATGCCAACTAAGAAAGTATTTTCAATAACTAATCAAAAATAGATTTTTAATAATAAAAATGATTCTTTTTTGAAACAATGAAAAAATTATTTAATTTATTCAAATGTTATATATTGTATTGGTGTCTACGAATTTTATAAGCTAATTATTTCAAATAAAAAAAATACAATTATCCCAACTAGGAAAAGGTGAGAGAAGAAACTTATCAGTAAAATGTAAAGATAAATATGTTTTAGTTTGATTGATTTCTTCGTTATTTTTTGTGTGCTGGATGGTTTAAAGAAAACGATAAATCAACTAAAAATCACTTCGCATTAGTTTGATCAAAAATATTAAAAAGTAAATAACATATAAATGTTATTTTGGTTTTTCTTCTTAAAAATGGAGTTAGTAAGTAAAGTCTATGTCATTCTTTTCAAGAAATTTGTTATTTTCAAAACATATTATGAAATATTCACTTTTTGTGTGTATTTTAAACGTTAAATATTTACAAAATGTATTATTTTCATTGTTGACTATTTTTTCTAAATAATTTAATTAATAATACTATTATATTAATATTTAGAGTAAAAAAAAAAAAAAGAAGATAATGAATACGTATATAGAAAGATTAGAAGTGAGAAGTAGAATAAGACTGATTATTTATGATATTTGAGTTTTGCTGAGATGTTCTCAGAAAGCAATAATAGGGAAACCAAGTAGCAAAAATGACCAAAATAACCCCCACACATCTACAGTATTTATACACAGCAAAACACCAAGAAAACAGTGTTATGGCTCAAGAATGAAGCAGAATGTGTCCAAATTATGTTCCTTTTCATAGCATCACGTTCTTCATCTTCATCTATATCACAAAACAAAAAGCGTTGTGTCTGTAAAACTCCCCGCGAACCATGACACAGCCTGAGGAATGATTTGGTCCCGAATTACACAACTGCAGTTCCACACATCAACGAAAATGAATCTCAATAACACAAAAATGCTAACATAAATATCAACATTTTCTTCCACAGAACATATCATTCAAAAGTAGAATAAGAAATATCATTCAAGTGACTTACCCTAACTCATAATCCTTCTGGATCTCTTCAATCTATCCAAGAAAGCATCAAAAGCAATGGTCAATAAACATCATTTGATAACTTTCCATTAGATAATATGTAGTTAAAATCAGAGACTTACAGGTACATCATCCTCATCATTATCATCCGCATCATCCTCATCATTATCATCCTCATCGTTATCATTCTCATCATTATCATCCTCATCATCCTCATCATGGACAAGGGGAGGATTGAAAAAGTTGAAGAAACTTTTGCATTTTACAGTGTTTGTGAGGGGTTTATCATTTTTTGATCTATTCCTTCGCATCTTCTGAAGACGAAGAACCTTACTTGTCAGGCACTTTCTTGGACGCCACTCAATCTCCGTCCTACAATGTTTAAATGTTAAAAATATATCTGCAGAAAATGAAGACATAGATATAAACAAGCATTGCAAATTGACAAATATTTCTTACCCTTTGGCTTTTATGAACACGGGTCCAGCCTTGTCAATCGTATATGTTTTTTCTAGCACAGAGTTTTTGAAATAAGGATTACGAGAAAAGAAAAACTCCAGCTTGAAGCCTTTAAAATGGTCAATTCTACAGCTCTTTATATCTTTAAGATATTCGAGGGCCCCCTCGTCATCTTTAGTGATCTAACAAAAGGGAAAAGAAAAGTACAAAATTATCCTACAATCTTTTCAACAAATGGAAACTGTAGAATATATATGAACATAAATTCCCTTACCAGTTCACCCAGTTTCTCATTAGACTTCATAACAGCTAGCCAGAATTTAGGTATTCCTTTCACTGAATTAAAAGGGTAGTTCAGATACCATCAGGAGAAAATGCACAAGGCTACTATGGTAAACAAAAGTAAACAACTTTACCCTCCATGAATTTGTCTGCTTCATCTGTATTTTCTACGTCTTTGATGCCATTCACAATCTCATACCTCTGTAATGAACAAAAGAGTGAGTGATTCTGTCAGTAACATCATTATTTCCATCAAATCCATGAAAGTACAAATCCTCCTCTTTGAGCACAAAATCTCATAAATCAATAAGATATCTTACAAATAACGAGCAACATACATACTTTTTGGTAAAATTCCTCATACAGCTCCTCGTATTTAGCTCGCAACAGTGATTGCTCCACAAAATACTCAGCCTGCAGCTTATCAAATTGTTTCTGCATATTGAAACAAAATCAGAATTCAGAACTTCACTTCTGTGTGCCTTGTCAATATAAAATGAAACTTCTAATATGAAAAGGAAATGGGAGTAGACTTTCTCTTACTACAAATCAATATTAACTAGTGCTACGGATTTTTGGAATTGAATATAACCAAAGAGGTGCATTATCTAAAACTAAAACAACTGGTGCAATTCTATCTAAAACAAAGGCACAAAACATTGAACAAGTGTCTCCAATTTCTTTTGGTGGTTCGAGTAGATAGACACTTCCACCACTTCAATTCTTGACATCACAACTGAGTAGATGACAAAAACATCAAACCTGAAGTTCTTTGAGATATTCTACACGTTTCAAGACATTTGGAAATAATAGGTCCATGAAGGTCCTCAGAAACTCCCGAAATGAAAGCTGGGAATCGTCCTGTACAAAGAGTGTCAACTGGATTATAGCTAAATCCCTGATTTATTTCTTGTAACTTCGTCACTTCAACAGATTTAAACAGTTATAAACTAGTCATGTAGTAGGGAAAGTTTTCATGTATAGCTATAGACAAGACTTGCTAGTATAAAGTTAAAGATTCTTATTGACAAATGGTCATATTAACACAGAAATTAGCACACAAAAAGAAGAGGAAAACATCTTGACAGATCAGGATATTAACATGTCTGTGATTATGGTTTTGAAATCATAGTATTGTTTTTACATTTGAAAACATGTTAAGCCTCCCTGATTTGAATAAAAACGTAACTATTTTAGTAAAGTAATCGAGTAGACGAAGTTTCTTTTATCATTCAAAGAAAACTATTCGAAAAGAAATTATTTGAGAGAAACAGTTATGTAAAAAGATAGCTTCTTTCTTTCTTTCTTTCTTCTGAATAATTACCTTCACAATTCTTGCTCAACTACGAAATAAGAACAACACAAAAAAGATAAAGTTGATAAAGGTTTATACATTATCATATAGATCAAGAAAAAGGGCGAGCCAAGACAAAAGATTTTAAGAAACATTAGTTAAAAACTTGACGTGGGTAAATTTTTTTAAATGCATTATACTTTTCACACAGTATTATAGATATAAGAATACATCATCCAAAGTCCTTAGTACAATTTCCTGTAGATATTGAATCCCGCAAGAATTACATGGTAAAACTTACGTTCGTTGTATCAGTACGATCATCATCAGGAGCAGGAACTGCACACAAATTCAAAAGTTCATAAATTTACGTTCCAACAACAACAGAAAAAAGAGAGTAGAATAAACAGACAGTTATAAGAGAAGGAAGAGGGTGGAAAGAATTTCAAGATACCGCCGGAGTGAGGAAGAGAATTGGAGCTATCTGACATGGTGAAGGAATGAGTGTTAGGGAAAACTGCAAAGAAAGAAGAAAGAACGAACCAAAACAATGAATGTTTTCTAAAATCTCTGTATATATAGCATTTTCTTTTGTTTGCAAGTGGTTAAGCAGTGGGAAAGAAAAGTGTTTTTTTGGCTCTTGTAATGAGTTCACAGAACGTGCTGTGGAAGTTGGCCTTCAAATTAGGACTTAGATTTTGGTTTAAGTTAGAAAATTTAGTTACAAAACAGTTAAACTAGTTAAAGTAGTTGAAAGTTGGTACTAACAGCTAATATTTTTGTTATACCGATTTATTAAATTATAAAACCTCAATAATCCTATTCTTTATAACAGCTTATAAACATAACACGTGATAAAAATAACATGTTTTTTATAATAAATGTTCTATTAAAAAAATTAATATAACTTTTAGACAATATTTATAGTTAAACATATCTTCATATTATAATATAAATCATTCATAGATCTATACAAGTTGGATCTTGATTTAATTTGAATAAAAGTCTCTATTTTTGTCCAGAGAGTAAAATTATCCTCTCATTTTACAATTTTGATTGGGATAACACCTCTCACAAATATACATACAAGATTTCAAGTAACTGTAGATTTTTTTAGTCCATTTATCAAAAGAATGTGATTTTTTTTTTTCATGGAAATGCATTACAAAAATCATTTTTAAAATAATTATATGAACTCTTGTTAAGAATAATCTTAATATACTCTCTGTTTTATTTCAATTATCCTTTTAATCTCATAATATCAATCACATGGTCTTCAAAATTAAGTGAAAAAAAAAATAACATTCCATTTAAAACAAGTTCCAATAATATTGAAGTATTCCATTAATTATCATAAGAAGGTGGTGTTTATTTCTTCTTCCCTCGTCTTCTCTCCATGCTCACTTAATGGAGGACATGAAACCTGAGAATGAAGAAATTAATTCTTTTGTAAATATTAAAAAAATCAATAAAGTCAAATAACAATACAAATCAGTTTTTTTTTTTATTTGTTTATATTACAATATGAAGGAAGTAAGGAACTAAATATCTGCATTGATTGAAGACATATTTTGCAGTGAATCAAGTCTTATTAAACTAAGGTAGGTGAAGTTTGAAGTGCAGGTTATACAGGGTTCTTATATTGTTTTCAACTTTATGTCTTGCACCATTTTAAAGTGAATGAAACCTACTTTTATACACACAGATAACAAATATATATATATGTATGTATGTATACTAGCACACATATTACTTGGCCACTACATTTTAATCTCAGTGAGAAGTTGGAGTGCTATGTGTTAAGAGATTTATTGAGACAATTTTAACAAAAAAATTTAGATCATTGGAAATATTCAAATATATATCATACATTTGGGGAATGAATTTAAATGGACAAGCCTCACAATGAAAGTCTATACTTGATTCAATTTGCCTAACTTACTACACTTTTGAACTTCAACATGTTGAAAAGTCACTTGGTTTCTGAGTGCTGAAATTTGGATTTTAATGCTTCAATGACAGCTGAAAAGTCCTGATCACTAAGGCCATGGGATTTTGCAACTTTATATAACTCATTAGCAGCTGCTGCAATAGGAGTGGGTTGGGAAACAGACTCTGCTAACCCCAGGGCTAGTCTTAGATCCTGTCACCATTAATTTTGGATGAGAGAGCAAAAATATAAATCATCAAGTCTCAAAGTTATGAACAGGAATTTCAACATTCACACACCTTCTGCTGATGCTTTAGGGGGAATGCAGTTGGGTAAAGTGACTGTATCATGGATGGACCTTTGGTTGAGTACATTGGAGCACTAATGGCACCCTGTGAAACTACCTGCAAAATTGCCATTGCATAGAGGCTCAACAGTTTTTTTAAGTACTCATGACAGTACTTCCTTATAAACAACAATGAAGATGAACCTTAACATCAAAGGAAGACAGATTCTGGGCAAATAGTTCTCCTAGGATTAGGAATAAACTGGTAGAAATATTGTGAACTTCAGAAGAAAAAAATCAACAAAAGTCTTACTTTGTCTTTTGAGAAAAAGAAAATTGTGTAGTCATCTAAATACCTGCACTAGTACATCAGGATCAAGGCCAACTTTCTCGCTGAGGAGTAAGCCTTCAGAAAAGGATGCCATCATACTATTTAGATCATTGGAAAATGTAGAAAGAAATAGTGTCACTTAATCATTAGTACAAAAGGATGAGTAACAGAAAAAGCACCAAATAAATTGCAAAAGACCTGCCCATGATCATATTAACAACGAGTTTCATTGCAGCTCCATTTCCAACATTGCCAAGATAAAATTTAGACTGCATAGAAGTGTAAAACATACATGAATTTATTATTTGTTCTGCCAGAAAGATTAGAGAACTTTATTTACATGAAAAATTAGATGTGTATACTTTCCCCATGATGTCCAAGAGAGAACCAACTGTATCATAGAGATTTTTGTCCCCTGAAACATATTATATACATGCCTCAGATTCTGTAAGTGTTCAATACTCTGGTGTGAATAGAGTCTGATTCACAATGGTATGCAGTGTTAATTATGCAAATGAGAGCTATAAAGGAAAACAAAAAAACTTTAGAATGTGACCTGTTTATAAATTTATAGTTTTAAATATCTGCAGCTACCTTGTATTGCACTAGGTGTTACAACTTACATGTCACATCTCAGCCTGAATTTTCTTCTTGTGAAAAAGTAAATATCTCTTCAACAACAATTTTCCCATGCCAAATTGAATTAATTTATTAGAAGTTGAATAGTAATATTCACCTGCTGTAAGAAATATCAATTGCCCATCTTCTGCTGGCTTTTTTGAACCTGAAACTGGAGCCTGTGGGTAAAAATAAATGGCATTGTAGGTGTTACAATACAACTTACAAAATCTTTTATCTAACTATTCAACTAAAGCAAGCAACGCATTCAAACATATCCCAGTTACATAGCACCCTGAATGTGCCATAGATAATAGGTACAGATTAAAAACTATGAAAAAACTGCACCTCCAAAAATAATGCTCCAGTGGATTTTATGCGCTCACTAATCAATTTAGAAGTGTCCCCATCAACAGTTGAAACATCCACGTATCTGAATGAAAATAGATAAGGTATTATTAACCAAAAGATTAAGATCTATCTCTCATTTTTGTCATTTTAAATAAGTAAACAACTAAACAGGTATACTGTGAACCAAGATATGCAATGTCTTGATCACTATGGAATATGGTTAGTCTATAATCAAACTAGGGATAAAAAAATTTCAATGAAAAGATTAAGGAATGAGGGGGGTCAAAGAGGGGGGAATAGTTGTATGCAGTGCAGAAAAGAGTCAATATTGATTTTAAATGCCATTATCTGTCAAATGGAAGCAATATACAATAAACAAATTAAAATTGAGTTTGAATATATCACCCTTTCCCTGGACCAATTCCATTCACAGCTCCATGCTTCCCACAAGCAACATCCAACTGATGTGAAACAGAGTTAACCAACTTAGACACTATAATCTAATCCCTAAAAAACTACAGCAAATTATACGCACTGCACTTTGAGGATCAGCAAGCATGGCAAAGGTGACATCGCAAGATGCTGCTACTTCCTCAGGAGAGGGTTTATATCTGCAGAAAGCAAATACACAAGCTCTCAAACACACATCGAATTTTTAAATTTAGTTCTTCTCTTTATGAGTCTTTTAAAAAAAATGCAAGTGCCATCCACAGGCCACAGAAACACAAGTACGTCATTACAATCCTGTATCTGAAAATGAAAGAACTCACTTTGCTCCAAGGCTGATTAAAGGGTCACACTTGCTCTTGGTCCTATTCCAAACAGTGAGATCAATCCTACAACAAGAAGGAATGCCGATTAATTAAAAATGCAAAACAATCAAGGAAAGGGATGAAGGGTGAAGAACAACTCAGAAATAAAAAACTGCATTGAAAAAGTAGCATACCCAGCTTTAAGGAGATTATGAGCCATTGGGGAGCCCATGATTCCGATGCCCAGAAAACCAACCCGCGACGGTGGCTCCGTTACTGAAACAGTATGAGTAGGGACACTAGAAATTGAAAGGGAAAACGATGATAATAAAACACTTACTAGCTTGAGCTCTCGGCGAAACATACGATGAAATGGGAGCAGAGAAGCGCTTCATGATCATCATGGATGCAAGGTTCAAGTGATGGGGAATAGAAGAACAAAACGTGGAACACATCAACATACGCAGAGACTGCACTTTATCCCACACCACACCCAACACCTGTGCTCACTCTCAACACTACCACTATAGATAAGAGGGAGGGCCAGTTATTGTTCCTTTTTCCCTTTTACCCTCTCTCTCTTCACTCTTTTACATGATTTTTCAAAATTAGTTTTTTGAAATAATTTCATCCTTTAATAAATGCATGATTTTGGTCGGAAAAAAATTATTATTTTGAGGAAAATTACAAGAAAAGATTGATACTTTGTTGAAAAATAAACGAATATCGACCCATTTATATTTCTACATGACTAAAACTGATTCATTGTGGAATGAGAAAGTGTATACCATGTTGTAAGTTGTAATTATAGATAAAAGATTACTAATTTCATTTCATCCTTACACATTACAATTTAATTTTGATAAATATATCTCCATTTGATTTGTTGAAAAATGATTAGTTGAGACAAAGGAAATGGAGGGTATACATGGAATTTTCTAATGGTAGCTGTTATGTGTTTGATTTTGGACTGTTCACTGAAAGCATAAAGAAAAGGAGGGATTTTTATGGGCTGAAGAAAATCAAAGCATGGAGGTGGAAGTAGAGGGTGAAGATGGTTCCAAATTGGCACTGGTAAATGATGAAAAAACTGTGTTTGGACGAGGTTGTGGATTCAGCACCCACGACCGGACAGTTTCTCGTCGCCACGTGTGTTTCAAACTCCACCGTTCAGACTCAGACGTTGCTGATGATAATGCTAGGGTTTCGTTCGAAGTGATGGGGAAGAACCCCTTTTGGGTGTACGACGGAGAAACGCTTCGGTTCTTCAGAAAGTTTGAGAAGGGTCACTTGCAACCCGGAGACCGTTTCTGTTTCTCTCCCAACGCACCTCTCTGGTACTCTTTCACTCTCAGCAACAAGCAACCTCTTCCTCAGCTTAACCTTGACGAAATCAACATTTCGGAAATCGATCCCGTCAAAGGTATCACTGCCTTTCCTTGTCCTTAACATCCTCTTTCAATTTTTGTTGCTTTCGGGCTCGATTTCCCATGTGAATTTGGTTGTTGCTTGTGCTGAAAGGTTTATACTTTTTTTCGGTGGAAGGTTGTGTAATGTCCTGTGTCACTCTCCTAAGCATTCTTCTGAATACAACGAGTTTTGTTGGTTGAAATTTTTTAAAGAAAACATCTTTTTTTAATGAATCTCTAATTTTCACTAAATTTTATTGGAAACTAAACTTCTACGATGTTGTGATTTTGAAAAAAATGCAGAGTTTGGTTTTCTTGTGATGGGGCACGAGTTTGACAACTATCCTAAGGGGATGATTCGGAATGCGAAGAATTGGGAGTGGTTCCTTGAGGAACCTAGAAAGGATAGCGAAGATGAGGAAGATGATAGTGAGAAGAAGAGGAGGAGAATGAGGGGAAAACGAAAACTGGGTAAGGTAAATGAAGATGATGAATGGACTGGTGAAAGTGAAGATGATAAGGGCGTTGTTGTCAGTATGCAGAAAAAGAAGTTGCCCAGGTACTCCACAAGGTTAAAAGATAGGAAAGGAGGTAACAAAGATACCACCAAAGCTAGTAAAAATTCTAAAGGAAAGAAAACAACAACCGATGAAGAAGAAGAAGAAGAAGAAGATGAAGATGATGAAGATGATGAGACACTGAGTGGGTTCATTGTTGTTGATGAAGCTGATGATGATGATAAGGAGGAGGAAGATGAAGAAGAAGAGGAAGAGTTTGATGATGATGATGATGATTAAAGCCAAGAGTTTCAAACACTGCAATTGGAGCCTTGTAGAAGACACTGATTATTGCCAAATTCAACACCAACGCTCAAGCAAAAGGTGGAAGTGGGTATCAAAAGCAATCAGAACGTGACTGAACCAGATTCATGTATGATGCAGATTACAAGTACATGTCCAAAAGCTGTAAGAAGGATTAAGAACATTTGGATCACAGGTTTAGTTTTGAACACACATTTTCTCTTCAGCAGTGGGGTTTTCTTGGATTTTCTTTCTTTTTCTGTTTCAGTATATTGAAATTGTAGTGATATTGGTCAAAGCACAATTACTTAACCTTTGTGAAGTTACTTCAATCTGTGATGAGAAGTTGAAGAAAAGTGCACCCTTTGAGTTTAGTGTACTATAGAATTGTACCTGTTTTGTTATTTAAGAGAATCAGAACTCATCTATGGGGTTATCCATTAACTAATTTTCAGTTGTTTTTATACTGGTAATGATATTTTAGTGGGTTTAATTTAATGGTAGACTCACTTAACTACTTAAAAAGTCACACGTCAAAATAAAATTAAAAAAATAAACATATAAACACACATTTATAGTAAAATTAAATATATCATGTGTTGAAAATTAATTAAGCAAGTTGTTTAATATATAATTAAATACAGCGGTTATCACAGGTACATGTTTCTTACTACTTGTCTTTACCCTATTAATAGGGTATTGAAAAACTATTTATAGTGAATTTTATTATAAAAACTAAATATTGATAAAATAATCTCTCTAAAATTTATATTAACATCATAAAAAAAATTGTGTAAATAAAGGCAAATACTTCTTATTAATTTCTGTAATGTTGTTGTAATTATATATAAAAGCACTTATAATTCTCTATCAAAATAAAAAGTAACCATAACAAAGCATGTATAAAAATAAATGTTTTACTAACTATTATGATTATAAGTAAACATAATTCAAATATTTTATTATGGGTATTTTTTTTAAAAATTATGTAAAGTAAAAAATTGGTTAACAAGGGAAAAAAAGTGAAAAAGAAAATATATATATATATATATATATATATATATATATATATATATATATATATATATATATATATATATATATATATATATATATGTTTTTTATAAAAAAA
>Ga0214544_1000742_pt1 | contig 62931 bp, 62 predicted proteins | sample CNSS3metaG_FD_160074 | JGI IMG/M metagenome (GOLD analysis project Ga0214544, IMG submission 160074) | Root nodule microbial communities from cowpea collected in UCLA plant growth center, Los Angeles, California, USA - CNSS3 | ecosystem: Host-associated > Plants > Roots > Nodule | place: USA... | reverse complement strand
GAGATGCATAGACTCGGAGCGAGGGTTAGCTGGGGATTTGTTTATATGTTGTTATTTTACTTTTGAGATAAATATGTAATCTTTTGGGAGCCATTTGAACATTATTTCAGTTTTATAATTATGGACTCCTGGTTTTATGACATGTATATTAAAAGTTTAAATTCCCAGCGTTTTTGGGAAATGATTATATTTTAAATGCAGTATTTATTTTATTTCAGAATTTATTTATTAAATATTAGTAATATTCCTTATGGATGTTACAATTGGTATCTGAGCAAAAGTTTTGAAAATATTTTTAAATATTTTGGGGCTAGTGGGGAGTCAGCTTATGGATGTGGTTGTTTGTTGCATGTTTGTGTGTTGAATGTTGAAAAGATGTGTGTGGTTTTGTTTGACTAAGTGACTAATTTTTAACCGTTGTAATGTGGCATATCCAGGCTATGGCTACTAACAGGAGGAGGAGGAGTGGTGGTGCTGATGACATCGCTGAGGCGATTCACCAGATGGTGGATGCGATGCAGCCACCCGTAGTAGTGCAGCCTAGGACGGCGATTGCACCAATCAGGGTGCCGACCGTGGAGGACTTCTTGTGCCACAAGCCAACTGAGTTCACTGGCAAGGCCTCCCCTAATGAAACAGATGTATGGCTGGGAGAAGATCTTCAAAGTGATGAACTGCGAAGATGAGCAGAAGCTGTTGTTCGCTACTTGCTGAATGAGGATGCTGAATATTGGTGGGCAGGCATGCAACAACAGATGGAGACTAGGGAAGAGTCAGTGTCTTGGGCCAACTTCAGGACTCGTTTCCTAGAGAAGTACTTTCCAGATATGGCAAGATAGGACAGGGAGATTGAATTCCTGGCATTGCAGCAAGAAGTCATGACAGTGCAGGAGTATGTTAACAAATTTGAGCACTTGGCGAGGTATTCCTCACAGAACATCACCGAGGAGTGGAAATGTTTAAAGTTTGAGCAAGGACTCAGACTTGAGCTGAAGAGGGTGGTAACACCTTTGAGAGAGAGAAGATTTCATGTCTTGGTGGAACAGGCCAAGAGTGCGGAGCACCTTAAGAAGGGCCCTGGTCCAGTTGTGAGCCGACATCAGAAAAATGTCGTTGAGGCTAGGTAGATGAAAAAGCCTTATAGCACACCACAGACATCCCAGGGTCCCTCTTGCTACCAGTGTGGAGGACCCCATCTGAAGAGGAACTGTCCTCAACTGGCAGGCGGAGTAGGAGGGCCAGGCGACCGTTGCAAGTGCTTTATATGCGACAAACCGGGACACTTCGCTAACAATTGCCCAGAAAAGAAGAGTCCTGGTGCGAAGAAACTAGCAGCATCGCCAGCAGAGAGAGCTAGAGCAGCTGGTCGGGTCTTTGCATTGACCTTGATGGAGGCTACTAAATCAGGTAATCTCATTCTAGAACCATGCTTACTATTGGGTTAGATAGTTTTGGTGTTGTTCAATTCTGGAGCAACACATTCTTTCATTGCTAATGCGTGTGTGGGGAGATTGAATTTGGTGAAACGCGATTTGGGATGTGAGTTGCTTGTTTCAACTCCCTCCTCAGGTCAAGTGGCTACCAGTTTAGTCTGCGTTGGGTGTTCAATGGAAGTGGCAGGTCGCAGATTCAATGTGAACTTGGTGTGCTTGCCTTTGGAGGGACTGGATGTAATCTTGGGGATGGACTGGCTGTCTAACAATCACATCATAATTGATTGTGGACGGCGTAGTTTGGTACTCCCAGAACATGAAGGATTGGAGCTAATCTTGACTTAGAGGGCGATAAACAATGTAGAAGTCGGAGCCACCTTCTTTATGATAGTGGCTCATGCAGAGAAGAATAGCACCGCCGAGAAGATCAGTGTGATTCCAGTAGTGGAGGAGTATGCTGATGTGTTTCCAGATGAATTACCAGAGTTGCCACTGAGTAGGGATGTGGATTTCACCATCGATCTTATCCTTGGAGCTGGCCTAGTGTCCATGGCGCCCTATAGAATGGTCGTAGCGGAGTTAGCTGAAATGAAAAAGCAAATAGAAGATTTTCTTGAGAAGAAGTTCATATGGCCGAGCGCATCACCTTGGGGAGCACTGGTACTACTAGTAAAGAAAAAGGATGGTAGTTCGAGGTTTTGCGTTGATTATCGTCAATTCAATAAGCTGACCATAAAGAATAAGTATCCACTGCCGAGGATAGATGATCTGTTGGATCAGCTAAGGGGAGCCGTAGTGTTCTCTAAGATTGACTTGAGGTTTGGATATCATCAGATCTTAGTCAAACCAGAGGATGTGCAGAAGACGGCGTTTAGGTCACGCTACGGGCATTACGAGTATGTAGTGATGTTGTTCGGGGTGACAAATGCTCCTTCTATTTTCATGGACTACATGAACAGAATATTTCGACAGTACTTGGATCAGTTTGTGGTCGTGTTTATTATCGACATACTGATATACTCGGAGAGTCGGGATGAACACGCCGAGCACCTGAGAGTGGTGCTTAGAATTCTCATAGAGCATAATTTATATGGGAAGCTGTCAAAGTGTGAGTTTTGGCTGGAAGAGGTACAGTTCTTGGGCCATGTAATCTCAGCCTAAGGAATAGCGGTGGACCCAGCGAAGATTAAGACAGTGGTGAAGTGGGAGAGACCACAGACAGTTACTGAGGTGAGAAGCTACTTGGGTCTGGCTGGTTATTAGAGGCGTTTTGTGGAAGGATTCTCCAAGATGGTGAGTCCATTGACTCAACTCACTAGGAAGGACCAGCCGTTTTCTTGGACAAACGAGTGTGAAGTCTGTTTGGAGGACATGAAGCGGAGATTAACCACTGCACTTGTAACATCCCTACGGAATATTACTGATATAAAATAAATAAAATTCGAAATATAATAAGGGTCACATTTAATATGAACTATTTCCCAAAACACGAGAAATTTAAAACTTAAATAAAAGTCAATGGCTCCTGCCAAGTTTACATAATGTTCTCAAAAATAAAATGATAAATATAATACATGTGTATCTACAAAATATCCCATGCTAGCCCTCGCTCCGATGCTAAGCATCTCTTGGCCCACCTGTCACATCATCTTCTCCCGGATAACAAGTTACCCGATCATCGCCACACACACAGAGAAAGGGTGAGCTATGCACAACATATATAAAGAAAAACCATAAGTATAAATATGTTTCCTAACCCAAAATTAACATAACTAACTTCATATTTCATAATCACCCAACCATGACCTCATAGTCCTTCATGAGTCATATGCATGAACTAGGTCTTGGGACTTCCCTGTGCTCCCACGAAACTGACTCATTCGTGGTCCAACCCTGTGAGCCTATCCAGCTCATAGTCCTGCCCTACAGACTCCTCGTTTGTAGTAAAAACATCTAAGTCTCACACTTGGACCCTGGTACGCACGCAATCACCATACTATGGACTCCTCACCCAATAGTAGCCGACGGGAACATCATAGTTCCTTGCCCATCGTGCACCCGACACATGCAATCACCATACTAAGGATTCCTCGCCCAATAGTAGCTGACGGGAACTCAACCAGTTCCATGCCCATCATGTGTCTAACCACCGAGCACATCCCAGACCCCTAATGGACTTAGTCCTTCAAGCCCACACACCACAACACATGCATATACAATCTAATCATGGTATAACAACCAAACACACTCACAAGCACATAGAAACATAGTAAATCGCATAAACTCGCTTAGGCTAGGGACCCCTCACCCAAGCTAGACCCTCAATCTCGCTGAGGCTAGTCCACCTCACCTGAGCGAGTTTAACTCAGCAACCAAAACACGTCATCTCGCTTAGGCGAGATCCTCTCGCCTGGGCGAGCCACACGTTCGCCCAAACACCCATTCCCATCTTGCGTGGGCTAAGATACAAGCAAAATACCAAATCATGACCAAGTCATCCCGCTTAGGCGAGCCACTCTCGCCTAGGCAAGAGAGGTCGTCGCCCAAACCCCAAAACCCCTCGCCTGGACGAGAAGTCGCGCTCAACATGCGCACTTTTCATCATGATCTCGCTTGGGCGAACCTCACTCGCTTGAGCGAGTGTATGAGTCGCTCAAAACCAATTCTCATCGCCTAAGCGAGAAGCTCGAGTGAGGTAAGAGTATGAGTCCCTACATGTCTCGCCTAGGCGAGCTCGGCTCGCCTGAGCGAGACTTGTAGATTCTGGGACTGTTTTACGCACACTAGTGCTGCACCAGAGATCCTTTACGCCCTCAACTCACACCAATTCAACTAGACAACCTTACAATCACATAATAGCAAATTATACACACAATAGAGACTTCCATTCCCAATTTTCATACCATAAGAGTATATACAACACATAATAGTCATCATGAGCATCAATTCATAAGAAAATCCCAATAAAACAGTACCCAATTTCCCACTCCGAATTCATCCCATAAACAACTCGAAATCTATAGCATTAAACCTTCAATGTCATATACAATGCGAATTCCATCAAACAAAAATCAGCACACTCAGTATAACCTAAAGAAGACAATTTCGGGTTCAGCTCCCCTAACCTGAAATTGGTGCTCAAAATTGAGACGACAACCACCTTGATTTCCAACCTCCCTCTTCTTTAGCCCTTGCACACCCAAAATTCTTCTCAAACTCTCAATTTCGTGTACCTCACTATAGCAGTTCACCACAAATGCCAAAACCCTTCCTTTTACCTAAAATTTGGCTTTTATAGGTGCCTTTGAGACTTGTTCTAAAAATAAAACAAGTTTGGGCTTTTTAATTCCTCCTCAATGTTACTTATTTAGTAATTTCTCAGCCCCCTTGGCTGCCCCATTCTGCTAGGCATTTCTTTACCCCTTCACATTCATACCACAACTATTAGTTAGCAAAAATAAAGCTTATTCTTTGCCCACCAAGGTTTGAACCCGTGACCTTCCACTCATAAGGCCATAGCACAACCACTATACCAAATCCCATTTGGTGACATAAACAATCATCCCAAGTTTACATTTCAAATTCCACACTCTTACATATTATTAAAAACAAATCATAAAACAACGACATATAATTGGCATACATAGGACTCGAACCCAAGTCCTCTCACACAATCAAAGTACTCTCAATCACTTGAGCTAGTACTTTTCCACGTCACATTATACAGCAATTAATGTCATAAAGACGCCCTCCTTCCGCATTTATTAATTAATTAATTATTTAATTAATTAATTTTTCCCGGGTCTTACAACATCTATACTAGCTATTCCTGACACAACCAAGACGTTTGAGGTGTACTGTGATGCTTCATACTAGGGTGTAGGTTGTGTGTTGATGCAGGAGAAACGGCCTATTGCTTATGCATCTCGTCAGTTGAAGGTACATGAGAAAAACTATCCTATACACGACTTGGAATTAGCAGCGGTGGTTTTTGCTCTAAAAACATGGAGGCACTACTTGTATGGGACACAATTTCAGGTATTCAGTGATCACAAGAGTTTGAAATACTTGTGAATCAGAAGGAATTGAATATGAGGCAGAGGAGCTGGATGGAATATATGAAGGATTACGACTTTGAGCTGTTATACCACCCTGGTAAGGCTAATGTCGTAGCAAACGCTCTAAGCAGGAAGAAAGCTCATGTGTCGGCCATGATGATTAAAGAGTTGGAATTGATCGAGAAGCTGCGAGATATGAATCTGGGATTAGATATGGAGGCAGGTCCTATACGGTGGAAGATGTTGAGGATCACTAATGAGTTTCTAGATGAGGTTCGGGTAGAACAGGGTAAGGATCAGGAACTGCAGCATGTCATTAGTGAGTTGGGCACAAAGAAGAGAAAGGACTTCATGATGGGTAGAGAGAGGGTGTATGTACCCAGCAGTCGGGTATTGAGGAAGATGCTCTTGGATGAAGGGCATAAGAGTCGTCTTAGCATACATCCAGGTATGACTAAGATGTATAAGGACTTGAAGGCTACCTTCTGATGGACTAGCATGAAAACTTATGTGGCAGATTCTGTAGCATCTTGCTTAGTCTGCCAAAAAGCGAAGATCGAGCATCAGAGGCCAGGTGGTACGTTAGAGCCTCTTGAGATTCCTTAGTGGAAATGGGACAATATTTCCATGGATTTTGTTACACATCTACCAAGGTTAGTGAGGGGACATGATTCCATATGGGTAATAGTGGATAGATTGACGAAGTGCGCACACTTTCTACCCATTAATCAAAAGATGTCTCTAGATAAATTGGCAAAGTTGTATGTTAGGGAAATAGTCAGATTACATGATGTGCCTGCGAGTATCATATCAGATAGAGATCTGAGATTTACCTCGAGGTTCTAGCAGTCGTTGCAGAACACTTTGGGCACTCAGTTAAGAATGAGCTCAGCATATCATCCTCAGAATGATGGCCAGTCTAAGAGAACCATACAGTCTTTGGAGGACTTATTGAGAACATGTGTTCTGGATCACCTTGGGACATGGAGTGATGTGCTACCGCTGGTAGAGTTCACTTATAATAACAGCTACCATTCCAGTATTGGGATAGCACCTTACGAGGCCTTGTACGGCAGGAGATGTCGGACACCTTTGTGTTGGCAGTAGGATGGAGAGTCTGTGGTTCTTGGCCCATAATTTTTACAATAGACTACTGAGAAAGTAAGGGTAATACAGGATCGGATGCGTGCAACTCAGAGTTGGCAGAAATCCTACGCAGATAAGAGGAGGAGGCCACTTGAGTTTGAGGCTGGTGACCACGTGTTCCTCAGGGTTACACCTACAGTAGGTATTGGGAGAGCATTGAAGTCGAGAAAGTTGACTCCTCGATTCATCGGTCCATATCAGATTACGAGGTGAATTGGACCGGTAGCATACGAGATTGCATTGCCACCTCACTTGGCAAACCTGCACAATGTTTTCCATGTATCACATTTGAGGAAGTACGTGGCGGATCCTACTCATGTGTTGGACCAAGATGATGTACATGTGCATGAGAATCTAACTTTGGGGGTTGGACTAGTGAGAATTCTGGATTCTCAAGTCAAACAACTTAGAGGGAAGGAGATTCGGACTGTGAAGGTCCTCTGGGACGACGCAACCCAGGAGATGACATGGGAGATGGAGGACCTCATGAGGAAGTCTTATCCTCACCTTTTTGCTGGTAAGTCTTATTTTCGTGGACGAAAACTTTTAAAGGTGGGGTTAAAGTAAAACCCGTGAAATTAATTAATTAAATAATTAATTAATTAATAAATGCGAGTAAAAAGAGCCTTTATGGCATTAATTATTGTTTGATGTGACATGGAAAAGTACTAGCTCAAGTGGTTGAGAGTACTTTGATTGTGTGAGAGGACTTGGGATCGAGTCTTATGTATGCCAATTATGTGTTGTATGGTTTATTATTAATTTGTTTTGGAAATGTAATTGTGAATGGTGAGTGATAGTATAATCATAAGATTATAATGGTTATCACCAAATGTGATTTGGCATAGTGGTTATGCTTTGTTCTTATGAGTGGAAGGTCACGAGTTCAAACCTTGATAGGCATAGTGTAAGCTTTATTTTTGCTAACTATTAGTTGTGGTTTGAATGTGAAGAGGCAAAGAAAACCTAGCAGAAGGGTAACCATTAGGTGCTGAAAAATCATCCAACTAAGGGACTTGAATAGCCATTAAGCCCACACTAAAGCCAATCCCGTTTTTTTGCATTAAACCACCTTAAGGCACTTATAAAAGGAAGAATTTAAGGGGGAATAAGGTTTCTGCAATTTGGTTAGTTCACCTATAGAGAGGAGCACGAAATTGAGGCTGTAAGGTGAGGTTTTGGGTGTGTAAGGGGCTGAATTGAGAGAGAGTCTGTGGAAAATCATTGGCAAACCAAGGAATCCCACTTTTCTTCCCAATTTCAATCAAACATTCAGGTTAGGGGTGCTGAATTTATGTGTATTTTCATATGGTTTGTGTTACTACATTTTGTGCTCAAATTGGATTTGTATGTGGTATAATTATTTAGACATTACATGCGTTTGTGATTGAGAAATTGGGTACTCTTAGTGTTGTTGTCAAATCTTTGATATTTCACATGAGTTCAATGTGGGGTTTGGGGTCTTGCGTAGTTCTTCTGGGAAAGTAACGAGTTGGGTATTCAAAGGAGATGAAAATTCAGTTATTAAGCATGATTCTGATGTATTTGTGCCATTACATTGTGCTAATAATGATTGGTTAGTGTTTTTGTATTGTTTTTGGCGAAGTGTGTGCCTGAACAGACTCAAAACCCTGCAAGTCTCACCCAAGCGGGTCCACCTCGCCTAAGCGAGAGTTGCAGAGTCTCACTTTGGGTTCTAGTTCGTGGTTCTCGCCTAGGCGACCAGGAAAAGGGTTGAGCGACATGGTCTCTCCCTCAGGCAAGAGGCACTCGCCTAACCGAGGTCGCGAGGAAACTTGGGAGTTTTTATCTCTCAAGTATTCAGCTACATGTCGGGAGGACATGACCGCACAAAGTCTGAGCTTTGAAATCCACTTCCATCCTTGATGGCCGATATTTGACAAGCATTAATCCATCAAGCACTACGGAAGCTCTCTTTGATGTCATTGATGCAAATCTTCCTTTTCTTTCGTTCTCGTCCTTCTATGCGAGCTTGGCTTAACTCTTTCTTTTCTTCTACCATCCTCCTCTTGTCCTATTTATCCCCATAACATATTTGCATGAAGTTCTTGTCGATCAAATTTTGTAGAAAATTTTCAAACTTGTTATATGCCTCGATGGAATGTTTAACACTTGGATGGAACCCGCATGCATTCCTTAAGTTATATTCATCTTCAAACAATCCTTTTGTTAGTAGTGCCTAAAAAATAAACCTTCGTGAACTCTGAATTTCGTTCACATTCTTCACCAACTTGTGTCCCTTGAGATTAATAGCATTTATTGAAGCATTATCATGCCCAAAGAGAGGATTGGCATTAATGTTGGGTTTATTCTCTTGAAATTTTAACCACCCTGAGTCGACTAAAGCTTGTACTTTGTGTTTGAAAGACAAACATTTCTCAATAGAATGACCAATGGCTCCCCCGTGATAACCACATGTGGCATGTACATCAAAATTCTTAGAGTGTGGGGGTTGCAATGGCTTCATCGGGTAGATAGCTACCAAAGCATTACTGAGTAGATCCAACAATAACTCCGTGTAAGTCACGAGAATAGGAATAAAATGAATAAAATACTTTTCTTGATTCCTTCTAGGACTAGTGATTTGCCCTAAAGACTAGTTGATATTTGTGTTACCCTCAATTTTCCAAGTGTTATTTGAGACGTGTTGTGATTGATAGAATCCTTGCTGTGGGGATTATGCTTGGTGTGTAGTTGTCGTATGAGTCACACAAGAATGTCAGTTCACCTATCGTTGATAATTTGGAGTGTGGGCCTGGTTTTCCCACTTAGGTACTATTAACGCTGCGTGCACTTCTGCTTCCTTCTTATTCCCAGGATTGAAACTGGACGTTTTAGGAGTTGTAGCCGCGAGAGGGCTATATGCAATTTTTCCATTTTTCAACCCGATCTCTATCCTTTTGCATATGATGATGATATCAACGAAATTTAAAGATACATTCCTACCATGTGTTCATAGAATGGTGGTTGCAATGTGCTCACAAACATTGCCACCATTTCCTTATCATGAAGAGGAGGCTCCACCTGTGCAGCAAGCTCTTTCCATCATTGTCCATACTCCTTAAATGATTCATCATTCTTTTTAGCCATGTTCTGCAATTGCAAACGATCTAACACAATATCCACATTATACTTATACTGTTTCAAAAAGGTATCTACCAAACCCATCCAAGAACGAATGTGAGATGCTTCCAAGTGTGTATACCAACTCAATGCTACCCCAGCCAAACTATCTTGGAGGAAATGGATTAGCAATTTCTCATCATAAGCATAGGCAACCATCTTTCGACAATAGATGGTTAGATGACTTCTAGGGCATGTGGTACCCTCATACTTTTAGAACACCGAAACTTTAAACTTGTGAGGTATTGTGACATTACGAACTAGGCTTAAACTCGCAACATCACTAAACCTATAGTTTCCACCTCCCTCAATAGCTTGTAGTTGTTCTTCCAAAATCTCCAACTTAGTTTTGTTTCCCTTAACATCAGCGGATAGGACCTGTATAGTAGGGTGTGGTGTAATCTTGCCCAAAGAGTCATCACCGATAGTTGTGTTTAAAGGCTTGCGTATTATAATCACTCGTGGTCCCGCAAAGGTAGTCGCTTCATTCCCTGGAATATTGATTGGGAATGAGAAGGAAGCATGTTCAGCCTCTAAATATTCTCCAACAGGTGGGGTGTAACCAGATGGCAATCCGTATGCTGGGAAAACAATAGGAGCGTTGTGAGTGCTTTCCTCACCCTTTGTCGATGAAGCTTCTCCTAAGGCCTATAAGGACTTCAAGGCTCCAAGATTTGACCTACTTGGTCCTTTAGTTGGCTAATCTCTGCTATCATTTTCACTTATGCGGTTTCCTCGTCCTCCATATTCTTATTATTTGCTCGTGTCCCGTAAGGGTGCCTTGGCCTTGCCGTATTTGTTTTTCATATTTTTGCTCTACTATTTTTATTAAACAAAATAAAAGAAGAAAAAGAAAAGGAAGGAAAACATAATACAAATCCTTTATTTTATTAAGAAATTATAAAGTTTTAAGTAAATAGAACTTAATATGGAAAAGAGTCCACACAAACCCAACCCTCTAGAAAGCTCATAAATCAAAGCGTTAGAAAGAAAACCTAATCTCTAGCCCTAGTTATCATCCTCTCAAAGTACTCAAATTACCTTCTACAACCCTAAAGGATAATTTCTTCTTCAAAGTATCAATTCCTAATTGACCCCGACTCCAAATTTCATGTTACCTTCTTGGAGAATTTGCATGATGTTATAGGTTGATGATAAGGGTTGTTCTGCTTTTGGTTCTTTTTAGTTTTTGAACCCACTGTTGATGAATATACATACTTGCTTTTCTTTTCATTGCTTACTTGCGGAGGTATGTCTTGGATGAGTTATTGTGCTTCCACCATTTGGGTAGGGATATACATTCGTTTACGCTATTTTGGTGTGCAACGTTGAAGAGGTTGGTGGTGCAGTACAAACGTGCTTACATGCAATTCGTCTGGGTTTTGTCTTTGGGTGGATCGATGCTCGTTGTTGATTGATGATTCATTTTTTGGTGACAGTGGATGTGGGACACTGATATTTTCTTGTAGGGCTGGATCGTTTGGAGTGGAAACTTGCATATGGACTCGGTTGTGGCTACGTGTTTTGGGTCCATTTTTGGTGTAGTATGGTCTCGCATGGCTACTCCCTAGCTTTTGGCAACTGCTAGGTTTTCTTAAAATCCTTGTATCACGTTGTAGGGGGTGCAAGGGTCACGAACGAAATTTATGTTCTCTTCCTTCTCTTAAAATCCTTCTTTTTCTTTTCTCTTTCTTCTTTCTTTCCTCTTGTTTCTCGGTGTGGTGAAGTTGGTTCTAGTGTAGTGTGCAGAGCTGTTTCAGGTGCAGCATGTGGAGTTGGTTCGGGTGCAGCATGGTGGGCTGTTTCAGAATTCACTAGTGCAGTGAGGGCTTTTGGCCCCGGTTGTTTTTTATATTATGCCCCGGTTCTAGAACCGAGGCATAATGGGGTGAGGCAAAAAAGGGTGATTTTTGGCCTCGGGTGTCAACCGAAGCCATAGGAAGTACATTTTTGCCTCGGTTCTCTAAGGACCCGAAGCCATAGGGGTACTTTGCTCGTACCACTATTAGCACTAGTGCACTCATCCTCGCCATCGAGATCATCGACAAACGCTGTCACGGCCAGACCTTCACCAGCACTGAATGAGCAACGCACCGCGACGCTCAGACCCATGCTACCACTGCACGGTCTGAATACGACAACGACAAACCACCATGAACCAGTAGAGCCAACAGATCTAGAGATCCAACACCTCCACCGCCGTTCGAAGCAGAACTTCAAGCCACTGTTACGGGCAACCCTACCACTGTGTCGCCATCACCACCGCAAACAAAGGAAGACAGTGACCACCAAATCACGCCTTTGCCGTGAGTCGCGAGCACGCCTCTTTCGCCAATGACGAACTAAACCACCACATAAGAAAACAAAGACGAGAATGCCTCCACCGCATGCAAAGTGTTCGCTCAGGGACGAAGGTGAACAGTGCGATGTCGCGAATTGGGGAACCTAAATAGGGCATATAGCCTCGGTTCAATTAATAACCGAGGCCTAAAGTCCCTTTATGGCCTCGGTCAATAAAGACCCAAAGCCAAATGTGACGATGCTGGTGACATTTTTGAAATTAGGGTTACTGGCTGACTTATAGGCCTCAGTTCTTTTTTAACCGAGGCCAAAAACCTCTTCATATTGCCTCGGTTCAATTACACCTGAAGCCAAAAGTGCTGACGTTGATGGCATTTTTGAAATTTTGGTTACTGGGTTGCCTTATAGGCTTCGGTTCTTTTGCAATCGAGGCCTAAAACATCTTACTTCACCGGTTTTGCACACACCCGAGGCAATATAGTTGGACGAAATTGCAAAAATGCCACCGCCTCCTTATAGGCTTCGGTTCCGCTATAACCGAGGCCTATAAGACGAAGTAAAATGTCAAATCTGCACTAGTGATTGCATGGGTATTGTGTTTGGTTTTCTTCACTTTGTAGTGACGGGAATGGTTCCTAAACACCTTCTCTTTCTTACTTTCTATTATTTCCCTATAAAGATATATGTCTTTTGTTTGATTCACGTGATTGCAGCAGTTCCCTATTGACCCTACATGTTTTCTCTTTCTTTTCTTTTTTTTTCTTTAAACCACACGTAAATGCATGATATGTAGGGGCCACGAGTTTGCTTTGTCCCTTTTTTCTTTAAAACATGTTGTAGTCTTTAAAATTGGTGTAGACCGTGCCATATTTCTTTTCCTTTCTCTTTTTGGCTTAGCTTTTCACGTGAATGAAGGGTACAAAATCCTTGGACTTCCTCTTGTTTAATGCGTAAGAGAAATTGGGGCAGCGGGTTTTAAAATTTCAAGTATGATAAATTATATCTGGTTATTTTCTTTAAAGGGTTAGAAGCGCTTGGAGTATTAAGTGATGTTTTTCTTTCATTCTTTCTTTTTCTTGTCCTTGTATTTTATTAAATTTTTGGCATGTGTTAAATATAGGTGTGATATATGAATTTGGTTTGGTTGTGGGACTTTATTTTTCAAGCATGATGTGATGGTGTATACTTGGATGGCAATATGATATTCACATGTGTTTGGATGTTGAGAGTGTTTTGTCTTGTCGAAAGCTCTTGGTGAAATCAGATGTTGTGTGAGGTTTTCCGTACCTAGGAACCTAGTGAAGACTCTTTCGCCTGTGTGAAGTAGTGGAAAGGGGTCCTCTTCGCCTATGTGAAGCAGTGGTAGAGGATTGGTTCGAGTGTTGTACCCTCTCGCCTATGTGAAGTAGTGGGGAGGGGAAAGATGTTTCTCTTTATTTCGGCTCATTGCGAGTATAGTGCCCGATGTGCGATGCATCGACGTTTTTACTCATAATTCCTTAAGGGATAACGGAGACAGTCTGGCTTCCTTAAGCGGGACACATCAAACCATCTGTTATAGGAAACTAGATGTTGTTGTAGGGTGAGAGGCCGCGGAAAACCAAAGATTGTTTATGATTACTATATGTGAAGAGGAATTGAGATGAATGTGATGTTATGCTTGGTTTGGCATGATTGATTTCATTTTGCTAATTGTTTCTTGAATGCGACGTTGAGTATTATTATACATATTTTATTTATGAATTTCTTTTATGAATATCATTGTTTATGGTTAGCTTACCCCTATTTGTTTGTTGTTTGTTTGTTGCATGTGCGATGATCGTATAACGTGTGTGTTATACGGTAGCAAACGGTAATGCAGATATTTCTGACTCGAAGTAGATTGTGGAAAGCATGGAGTGGACTGGGGGGATTTTGACTTTATTTTGGTTTATTTAAATTGAACATTGAAGACTATGAGATTTAATTTTGATTCCTAGTATTTAATTGGAACTTGGTTGTTTTTTTATCATTACTATTTAAACTAGTGTGTGGATTACCTATTTACATTTAAAGTTTAAGATTTTATTAAATGTCTTTTCGTGATGCAATCGTTTTACTTGTAAATAATTGAGCTATAACACCTTCTCATGACACCTTAATTTGGGGTGTTACATTTTTGGTATTAGAGCCTGGTTTTCGAAAATGGGGAGTGAGCTCATCTAGTTGATGTTGTGTGACTCTGAATTGTATTGTGTTTTATGACATTTAACTGGTAATTATTTGGTTATATACATATTATAGCAATGGCACGTAGATCTCAGAATTCGACCAACTCTGTTGACGAAATGGCTCAAGCTATTCAACGGTTGGTCGACGCAATGCAACACCAATTGCCGTAGGTAGTGCACGCACCAGTGCAACATAACAGTATGAATGAATTCATGCGTCACAAACCGCCAAAGTTCAATGGTAAAGTAACTCTAGATGAGGCAGATGCATGGATTTGAGAAATTGAGAAGAGTTTTCGGGTGCTCGGCTGTAGTAACGCACAAAAGTTGAAGTATGCTACTTTTTTGCTTAATGGCGAGGCTGAGTACTGGTATATTGAAGTCTTAATTTGCATTTTATCCTTGTTAAAATAAAATGTAGTGGGGCAATTTAAAAGAAAAACGCGAAGAAAGAATGAACAACTTAGACATACTAAATATATGCTATAAAAATATATAATGCTATGTGTCACAACCAAAATCGTGACGAGATGACAAACAAAAAAAATTGAGAAAATAGAGTTTGGAAAAAATGTTTGGAGTCGCCAGCATGGTTATTATAGGAAACTATGGAAAACCTTAAAAAAACAGCAAGGTCTACCAAAATAGATTTAGGGTACAGGAGTTGGTTACACATAGGGAAGGTGTTAGCTCCCTACAACGCCCGTCCTAAGACGATACCTTTAATTAAAATACAAATGGATGTGGTCTCCTTTAAATGTTTATTTTCCAAAATAATAAAAAGAGAAGTGGGACCAACCAAAAAAAGTATTAGAAAACGGGACTCACGCAAGCATAGAATATTAAAACATGACATCTCTCACTTATTCATGCAACAACGCTAGCAACCTAGTGCAATTGACAAGCATTAATTATAAAAACTAATGAACCCAAAATGCATGACAATAATGTTTTTTCCATCAAGAAAGAAATGGTGAAAACATCAAATTCAACCAAGATCATAACCAATTCTCAACAAAAATCGCATAACACAACAAGAATTAATTTTTGTGAACCTAAACGGGATATTGGATTTGCACGCCTAATTGACCAGACGAATAGTTGTGTTGGAACACTAAGAAGCACGTGGCGGTGGTGATCGAAGGTGAGTGGGTTTTTTATATACGAGGGTTAAAAGAAATTGTGTGTTAGGGTAAGAGAGAGGTCTCTAGAGTCGTACCTTTATTCTTTTGCTTGATGGGTTTATATACACAAAATTATTAATCTAATGTAATCTCGTAATAAAGTCAGTCTTGATTATAAAGAAAAATAAAAGACAAGAATTGATTTTACTATTATCACATTATGGGAATCAAATCACAGAAAAATCAGAGCACAAAATCAAACGTGATCAGGAAAAAAGATTTTAATTAGTAAAAGAGATATTGCTTAGAATCATATTACTACTTTCTTTATCTGGAAAAGAGGTGTCATAAAATCAGAGCACAAAATCAATTATCCTTGAGATAAAATGATTCTAAATATTAAAACAGATTTTGCTTATAAATATTAGAATCTAATCATTAACTTCTTGATTTGGAGCAAAACTGACAAAGCATAAAGTGAGGTTGAGAATATAAAATTTTGTGCTGCTGTTAGTTGCAAGAAAATGCGGTGTGAGTAAATAGAGTATTTTGGATTAAAATAAAAACAAGGCATCAAAAGAAAATACATAAAAGATTGAAATAGTCTTTTTCTTTTTATTTATTATTATTATTATTATTATTATCATATTATTATTTTAGAAAAAGAAAAAAAAACAAAGAAAAATCTTCTTTTTATTTTTATTTTTAAATATATTTTTATTATTATTTACTCTATTATTTTATTAAACTGGACGAAATTGGATGTTGACACTATGAAAGATGCAATAATGCATGCAACTAATCTAGTTGACCTAGTGAATGAAAGGTTTGCAACTAAAATGCAAAGAATTGTAAAACCTCAAATGGATGCTAATTATCTTATTAAAATTGAAAATTATAAATGAATGTAGTGTTGAACCTGACATTATAGATTAAAACTATACTACAAATGATAGAAACCTATTCTGCGCATCATTAAAGACACTAATTGACACCTACCTAATTCAGAAAATGCATAGGACAAAAAAATCTCTAATTGGGTAATAACTAATGTGCATGGAAATAAAAATACGAGATTAATGCAACAACAGAAAATTGTAAATCCAAATTACACAGAATACAAAATCAGTTTGCAGTTCGAAATACTCTTAAAGACTACTATATGAATGGATTCTATAAATAAGGTTAGGTTAAAATACCTTTTTCCCTCAATTTTTATCAAGTTTTTTCAAATAAGTCCTAATTTTGGTTTTGTATTCAAATAGGTCCCAATTTTCGTCAATTTTGCTCAATTGGGTCCTTTTTTGCTAACACCGTTTAAATCATTAACGGCCATGAACAGTGACTGCCACGTGTCACTTCGTGTTTTTTTTGAATTTTTTTATTTTTATTTTAATTTATTTTAATTTATTTTTATTTTTATTTTTTAATTTTTTAAAATTTTTAAATTTTTTTTTAAATGTACACGTGCCAACTCAGGAGTGTGCCATGTGGCATTTCGTGGTTTTTTTGAATTTTTTTGAATTTTTTTAAATTTTTTTAAAATTTTTTTTTAAAATTTTTTTAAGTGTCCACGTGTCAATCCAATAGTGTGCCACGTGTCAAAGTCAATGTTCTAAATTCAATTTGGTCCCAATATTTGTTATTTTTGTTCAATTAGGTCCCAATTTTTGTTAACATTAACCAATTTGGTCCCTTCTGTAAGACCCGGGAAAAATTAATTAATTAAATAATTAATTAATTAATAAATGCGGGTAGAAGGCGCCTTTATGGCATTAATTGTTGTTTAATGTGACGTGGAAAAGTACTATCTCAAGTGGTTGAGAGTACTTTGTTTGTGTGAGGGGACTTGGGTTCGAGGCCTAAGTATGTCAATTATGTGTGATTATTTTTGTTATTGATTTTTTTAGGATATGTATGAGTATGCGATTAGTGTTGAAAAATATTGTTGATTTGTGAGTATCACCAAAAGTGAATTGGTATTGTGGATGTGCTTTGGCCCTATGAGTGGAAGGTCACAGGTTTAAACCTTGGTGGGCAAAGAATAAGCTTTATTTTTGCTAACTAATAGTTGTGGTATGAATGTGAGGGGTAAAGAGAAGCCTAGCAGAATGGGGGGTAATACCTATCTAGGTAAAGGGAAGGGTTTTGGCAGTGCTGGGAATTCGCCTTTGAGAGGAGCACGAGTTTGGGAGAGTGAATTGAGTTTTGAGGTGGTTTTGGAATCAAAGGGGGTTCTGTCTTCGCAATTATTGAGCACTCAATCCAGGTTAGGGGTGCTGAAACTATGTGCATTCCACTATTGATTATGTTATGCGTTCTGTTCTAAAATTTGAATATATATGTGGTTTGGTTTTGGTGTGGTATGCACTATAATTTGAGAATTTGTGAATGGAATGGGGGTACAAAGCCTTTTTGGGTGTTTATAATAATTGAATGAGGGTTTGGGTACCATTCTTGGGATGTTTTGTCAAATTATGCGATTTGGGAAGTCCAATGATGTTTACACTGCGTTTCATGGTTTAATTGATGTAATGGACTGAATGAAATCGAGTACATTGCAAATTGGTATGATTTTGGTATTGGTTTGGTGCATTGTGTGCGGGAACAGACTCGAAACCCTGCAAGTTTCGCCCAAGCGGGTCCACCTCGCCTAAGCGAGAATTGCAGAGTCTCACGTTGAGCTCTGATTTGTGGGTCTCGCCTAGGTGACCCAAGAGAGGTTTGAGCGACGTGGTTTCTCGCTCAGGCAAGAGGCACTCGCCTAAGCGAGGTCGCGAGGAGAACCTGGAAGTTTTATGCGTGATATCTCGCCCAGGCGAGATGTTTTGAGTTTTGAGCGATCGACACTCTCGCCTAGGCGAGAGTAGCTCGCCTAAGCGAGTTCGCGACGTGTTTTCTTTTGTGTGTGGTTGAATACTCGTCTAGGCGAGGTTGGATGTGATTCTGGGCGAATTGGTGGCTCGCCCAGGCGAGGGGATCTCGATTAAGCGAGATAACGTACTGTGGGCACTGTGTAAAGCTCGCTCAGGCGAGGTAAACTAGCCTAAGCAAGGCTGATGGCTTAGTTTGGGCGAGGGGTCCCTAGCCTAAGCGAGTTTATGTGAACTATTGTGTTTCTATGTGCTTGTGAGTGTGTGTTTTGGTTTTTTATCATAAGGACTAAGTCCAATAGGGGTCTAGGATGTGCTCGATGGTTAGACACATGATGGGCATGGAACTGGTTGAGTTCCCGTCGGCTACTATTGGGCGAGAAGTCCATTGTATGGTGATTGCGTGCATGCCAGGGTCCAAGTGTGAGACTTGGATGTTTTTACTACAGACGAGGAGTTTGTAGGGCAAGACTATGAGCGGGATAGGCTCATAGGGTTGGACCACGAATGAGTCAGTTTCATGGGAGCACAGGGAAGTCCCAAGACCTAGTTCATGCATATGACTCATGAAGGACTATGAGGTCATGGTTGGGTGTTTTGGAAATTTTGAGTTTTGTACTTATATTGTTTTGGGTGGGGAAGCATATTTACTTCATATATATCTGTTTATGTTTTATTGTGCATAGCTCACCCTATCTGTGTGTGTATGGCGATGATCGGATAACTTGTTATCCGGGAGCAAATGATGTGACAGGTGAGCCAGGAGATGTGTAGACTCGGAGCGGGGGCTATCTTGGGATATTTTGTAGATACATATGTATACGTTTACTGTTTTGTTTTTGAGAATATTATGTAAATCTGGCTAGAGTTGTTGACCTTTATTCTAGTTTTTATGAATCATGGATTCCTGGATTTATGGATTTTAATTGTCAAAGTTTTAAAATTTCCCGTGTTTTTGGGAAATAGTTCATAATCAATGTGGAATTTAATGAAATTCAAATTTTATTTATTTTATATCAGTAATATTCCTTAGGGATGTTACACTTGGTATCAGAGCAAAAGTTTTGAAAATATTTTTTAAATATTTTGGGGCTAGTGGGGAGTGAGCTTATCGATGTGTTGTTTGTGGTATGCTGTGTGTTCAATGTGAAAAGTGTGTGATTTTGTTTGACTAAACGACTGATTTTTAACAGTTGTAATGTGGCGTTTCCAGGCTATGATGACATTGCGGAGGCGATTCAACGCATGGTGGATGCGATGCAGCCACCTGTAGCCGCACAGCCTAGGACGACGATTGCACCAGTCAGGGTGCCGACTGTGGAGGACTTCTTGCGCCACAAGCCAGCTGAGTTCACTAGCAAGGCCTCCCCTGATGAAGCGGATGCATGACTCCGCAAGTGTGAGAAGATTTTCAAGGCGATGAACTGTGAGGATGAGCAGAAGCTGCTCTTTGCTACCTATCTACTGAATGAGGATGCAGAGTATTGGTGGACAGGTATGCAAGAACAGATGGAGACTTGGGAGGAGCCGGCTACCTGGGAAAACTTCAGGATTCGTTTCCTAGAGAAATATTTTCCAGATACTGCTAGACAGGATCGGGAGGCGGAGTTCCTTGCGCTGCAGCAGGGAGATATATCGGTACAGGAGTACATTAACAAATTTGAACACTTGGCGAGATACTCCTCACAAAATATGACTGAGGAGTGGAGATGCTTGAAGTTTGAGCGAGGACTCAAACATGAGTTGAAGAAGGTGGTGACACCTCTGAGAGAGAGAAGATTCTCGGTCTCAGTGGAACAGGCCAAAAGTGCTGAACATTTAGAGAAGGGCCCTGGTCCTATTGTGAGCCGACATCAGAAGAATGTCGCGGAGGCTAGGCAGATGAAAAAGCTGTATAGCCGACCTCAGACATCTCAGGGTCCTAGTTGGTACTAGTGTGGCGGACCCCACCTGAAGAGGAACTGCCCTTAGTTGCCAAGCGGAGTAGGAGGTTCAGGCGACCGTCGCAAATGCTTCATATGCGACAAACCGGGACACTTCGCCAACAATTGCCCAGAAAAGAATAGTGTTGGCATGAAGAAACCTGCGGCATCGCCAGCAGAGCGAGCTAGGGCAGCGGGCAGAGTCTTTGCCTTGACCACCACAGAGGCTACACAGTCGGGTAATCTTATCCTTGAACCTTGTATGTTGTTTGGTAATGTAGTGCTTGTGTTCTTTGATTCTGAGGCAACCCATTCTTTTATTTCTAATGTGGCGTGGGGAGATTGCAATTGGTGACACGTGATTTGGGATGTGAGTTGCTTGTTTCAACTCCCTCCTCAGGTCAAGTGGCTACCAGTTCAGTCTGCGTTGGGTGTTCTATGGAAGTGGCAGGTCACAGATTCAAGGTGAACCTGGTGTGCTTGCCTTTGGAGGGACTGGACGTAATCTTGGGGATGGACTGGCTGTCTAATAATCACGTCATAATTGATTGTGGACGGCGCAGTTTGGTATTCCCAGAGCATGAAGGACTGGAGTTAATCTCGGCTCAGAGGGCGATAAACGAAGTAGAAGCCGGAGCCACCTGCTTTATGATAGTGGCTCATGCAGAAAAGAATAGTACCGCCGAGAAGATCAGTGTGATTCCAGTCGTGGAGGAGTATGCCGACGTATTTCAAGATGAAATACCCGAGTTGCCACCGAGTAGGGATGTGGATTTCTCCATTGATCTTATCCCTAGGGTTGGCCCAGTATCCATGGCGCCTTACAGAATGGCACCCGCAGAGTTTGTAGAGTTGAAGAAGCAAATAGAAGATTTGCTTGAGAAGAAGTTCATTCGGCCGAGCGCATCACCTTGGGGAGCACCGGTACTGCTAGTAAAGAAAAAAGATGGCAGTTCGAGGTTGTGTGTTGACTACCGTCAGCTGAATAAGCTGACTATAAAGAATAAGTATTCGCTGCCGAGGATAGATGATCTGTTGGATCAACTGAGGGGAGCCGCAGTGTTCTCTAAGATTGACTGGAGGTCTGGATACCATCAGATCTTAGTCAAACCGGAGGATGTGTAGAAGACGGCGTTCAGATCACGTTACGGGCATTACGAGTATGTAGTGATGCCATTCGGGATGACAAATGCACCTGCTATCTTTATGGACTACATGAATAGGATATTCCAACCGTACCTGGATCAGTTTGTTGTCGTGTTCATTGATGACATACTGATATACTCTGAAAGTTGGGAGGTACATGCAGATCATATGAGAGTGGTGCGGGGAATTCTCAGAGAGCATAAACTGTATGGGAAGCTGTCAGAGTGTGAGTTTTGGTTGGATGAGGTACAGTTTTTGGGTCATGTCATATCAGCTCAAGGTATAGCGGTGGATCCAACAAAGATTGAAACAGTGGTGAAGTGGGAAAGGCCACAGACTGTGACTGAGGTGAGGAGTTTCTTGGGCTTGGCAGGTTATTATAAACGGTTTGTGGAGGGGTTCTCGAAGCTGGTGAGTCCCTTAACTCAACTCACTAGGAAGGACCAGCCTTTCTCTTGGACTGACGAATGTGAGGTCTACTTTGAGGATATGAAGAAGAGATTGACTACTGCATCCATATTGGCTATCCCTGACACCGCCAAGACATTTGAGGTATACTGTGATGCTTCATACCAGGGTCTAGGTTGTGTGTTGATGAAGGAGAAACGGCCCATTGCTTATGCAACTCGTCAGTTGAAAGTGCATGAGAAAAACTATCCTACATATGATTTAGAATTGGCGACGATGGTTTTTGCCCTCAAAACATGGAGGCACTACTTCTACAGGGCACAGTTTCAGGTATTCAGTGATCACAAGAGCTTGAAATACTTGTTTGATCAGAAGGAATTGAATATGAGGCAGAGGCGCTGGATGGAATACATGAAGGACTACGACTTTGAGCTATTATACCACCCTGGTAAGGCTAATGTTGTAGCAGACGCTTTGAGCAGAAAGAAATCTCATGTGTCGACCGTGATGATTAAGGAGTTGGAGTTAATCGAGAAGCTGCGAGATATGAATCTGGGATTGGATATGGAGACAGATCACACACGGTGCAGCATGTTGAGGATCACTAATGAATTCTTGGATGAGGTTCGGGTGGAACAGGGCAAGGACCAGGAATTGCAGCATATCATCAGTGAGTTGGGCACAGAGAAGAGGAAAGACTTCAGGATGGGTAGAGATGGCATCCTACTATTTAGAGAGAGGGTGTGTATACCCAGCAGTCGGGTACTGAGGAAAATGCTCTTGATTGAAGGGCATAAGAGTCGTCTTAGCATACACCCAGGTATGACTAAGATGTACAAGGACTTGAAGGCGACTTTCTGGTGGACTAGTATGAAAACTGATGTGGCAGACTATGTGGCATCTTGTCTAGTGTGTCAGAAAGCGAAAATAGAGCATCAAAGGCCAGGTGGTATGTTAGAGCCTCTTGAGATTCCCCAGTGGAAATGGGACAGCATTTCCATGGATTTTGTTACTCATCAACCAAGGTAAGTGAGGGGGCATGATTCTATATGGGTAATAGTGGATCGACTGACGAAGTGCGCTCACTTTCTACCTATTAATCAGAAGATGTCCCTAGATAAGCTGGCAGAGTTGTACGTCAGGGAGATAGTCCGATTACATGGTGTGCTTGAGAGTATCATATCGGATAGAGATTCGAGGTTTACCTCGAGGTTCTGGCAGTCGTTGTAGAAAACTTTGGGTACTCAGTTGAAGATGAGCTCGGCATATCATCCTCAGACGGATGGTTAGTCTGAGAGAACCATACAGTCTCTGGAGGACTTATTGAGAACGTGTGTTCTGGATCACCTCGGGACTTGGAGTGATGTGCTACCACTAGTGGAGTTCACTTATAATAACAGCTACCATTCCAGCATCGGGATGGCACCGTACGAGGCCTTGTATGGCAGGAGGTGTCGAACGCCTTTGTGTTGGCAGCAGGATGGGGAAGCTGTGGTACTTGGTCCAGAGTTCTTACAACAGACCACTGAGAAGGTAAGGGTAATACAGGAACGGATGCGTGCGACTCAGAGTCGGCAGAAATCCTACGCAGATAAGAGGAGGAGGCCACTCGAGTTTGAGGCTGGTGACCACGTATTTCTCAAAGTTACACCTACAGCAGGTATTGGGAGAGCATTGAAGTCGAGGAAGTTGACCCCTCGATTCATCGGTCTATATCAGATTACGAGGCGAATTGGACCGGTGGCGTATGAGATTGCATTACCACCTCACTTGGGAAACCTGCACAATGTTTTCCACGTATCACAGTTGAGAAAGTACGTGGCGGATCCTACTTATGTGCTGGAGCAGGATGATGTTCAGGTGCGTGAGAACCTGACTCTTAGAGTTGGACCGGTGAGGATTCTAGATTCTCAAGTCAAACAGCTCAGAGGGAAGGAGATACGGACCGTGAAGGTTCTCTGGGACGAGGCAACCCAAAAGATGACTTGGGAGATTAAAGATCTCATGAGGAAGTCCTATCCTCATCTCTTTACTGGTAAGTCTTATTTTCGTGGACGAAAACTTTAAAAGGTGGGGGTAATGTAAGACCCGGGAAAAAATAATTAATTAAATAATTAATTAATTAATAAATGCGGGTAGAAGGGCCTTTATGGCATTAATTGTTGTTTAATATGATGTGGAAAAATACTAGCTCAAGTGGTTGAGAGTACTTTGGTTGTGTGAGAGGACTTGGGTTCGAGTCCTAAGTATTTCAATTATGTGTGATTATTTTTGTTATTGATTTTTTTCGGATATGTATGAGTATGTGATTAGTGTTGAAAAATATTGTTGATTTGTGAGTATCACCAAAAGTGAATTGGTATAGTGGTTGTGCTTTGGCCCTATGAGTTGAAGGTCACGGGTTCAAACCTTGGTTGGCAAAGAATAAGCTTTATTTTTGCTAACTAATAGTTGTGGTATGAATGTGAAGGGGTAAAGAGAAGCCTAACAGAATGGGGCAGCCAAGGGGGCTGGGAATTTACCAATTAAGTAACATTGAAGAGGAATTAAAAGCCCAAACTCTAGGTTTTGGCAGTGCTGGGAATTGGTCTTTGAGAGGAGCACGGGTTTGGGAGAGTGAATTGAGTTTTGAGGTGCAAGGGTTGAAGCCAGAAAGGTTTTGGAATCAAAGGGGGTTCTGTCTTCGCAATTATTGAGCACTCAATCCAGGTTAGGGTGCTGAAACTATGTGCATTCCACTATTGATTGTGTTATGCGTTCTGTTCTAAAATTTGAATTTATGTGGTTTGGTTTTGGTGTGGTATGCGCTGTAATTTGAGAATTTGTGAATGGAATGGGGGTACAAAGCCTTTTTGGGTGTTTATAATAATTGGATGAGGGTTTGGGTACCATTCTTGGGATGTTTTGTAAAATTGTGCCATTTGGGAAGTCCAATGATGTTTACACTGCGTTTCATGGTTTAATTGATGTAATGGACTGAATGAAATCGAGTACATTGCAAATTGGTATGATTCTGTGCGGGAACAGACTCGAAACCCTACAAGTTTCGCCCAAGCGTGTCCACCTCGCCTAAGCGAGAATTGCAGAGTCTCACGTTGAGCTCTGATTTGTGGGTCTCGCCTAGGCGACCCAGGAGAGGTTTGAGCGACATGGTTTCTCGCTCAGGCGAGAGGCACTCGCCTAAGCGAGGTCACGAGGAGAACCTGGAAGTTTTGAGCGCGATATCTCGCCCAAGCGAGATGTTTTGAGTGTTGAGCGACTGACACTCTCGCCTAGGCGAGAGTAGCTCGCCTAAGCGAGTTCGCGACGTGTTTTCTTGTGTGTGTGGATGTGATTCGCGAGGTTGGATGTGATTCTGGGCAAATTGGTGGCTCGCCCAGGCGAGGGGATCTCGCCTAAGCGAGATAACGTACTGTGGGCACTGTGTAAAGCTCGCTCAGGCGAGGTGAGCTAGCCTAAGCGAGGCTGAGGGCTTAGTTTGGGCGAGGGGTCCCTAGCCTAAGCGAGTTTATTAGAACTATTGTGTTTCTATGCGCTTGTGAGTGTGTGTTTTGGTTGTTTATTATAAGGATGGATTTGTATATGCATGTGGTGTGATGTTTGGGCTTGAAGGACTAAGTCAAATAAGGGTCTGGGATGTGCTCGATGGTTGGACACATGATGGGCATGGAACTGGTTGAGTTCCCGTCGGCTACTATTGGGCGAGGAGTCCTTAGTATGGTGATTGCATATGTCGGGCGCACGATGGGCAAGGAACTGTGATGTTCCCGTCAGCTACTATTGGGCGAGGAGTCCATAGTACGGTGATTCCGAGCGTGCCAGGGTTCAAGTGTGAGACTTGGATGTTTTTACTACAGACGATGAGTTTGTAGGGCAGGACTATGAGCGGGATATGCTCATAGGGTTGGACCACGAATGAGTCAGTTTTGTGGGAGCACAGGGAAGTCCCAAGACCTAGTTCATGCATATGACTCATGAAGGACTATGAGGTCATGGTTGGGTGTTTTGGAAATTTTGAGTTTTGTACTTATATTGTTTTTGGTGGGGAAGCATATTTACTTCATATATATCTGTTTATGTTTTATTGTGCATAGCTCACCCTATCTGTGTGTGTATGGCGATGATCGGATAACTTGTTATCCGGGAGCAGATGATGTGACAAGTAGGCCAGGAGATGCGTAGACTCGAAGCGGGGGCTATCTTGGGATATTTTGTAGATACAAATGTATACGTTTACTGTTTTGTTTTTGAGAATATTATGTAAATCCGGCTGGAGCCGTTGACTTTTATTCTAGTTTTTATGAATCATGGATTCCTGGATTTATGGATTTTAATTGTCAAAGTTTTAAAATTTCCCATGTTTTTGGGAAATAGTTCATAATCAATGTGGAATTTAATGAAATTCGAATTTTAATTATTTTATATCAGTAATATTCCTTAGGGATGTTACACCTTCCAAATTAAAACAAAATTTAATTTTTATATTAAAATTCACATTTGTTATTAAATATTTTTATATAATATATTAAAATTCACATCGTTATAACTTTGATATAAAAATTAAATTTGGTCATATCTTCGATAGGGACCAAATTGGTTAATGTTAACAAAAATTTGGACCTAATTGAACAAAAATAACAAATATAGGGACCAAATTGAATATAAAATATTGACTTTGACACGTGACACACTATTGGGTTGACACGTGGACATTTAAAAAAAATTCAAAAAAATTCAAAAAAAATTCAAAAAAAATAAATTCAAAAATTAAAAAAAACCACGAAGTGACACGTGGCACGCTCCTAGGTTGACACGTGTCTATTTAAAAAAATTTAAAAAAAATTTAAAATAAAATAAAAATAAAAATAAAATAAAAATAAAAAAAACCACGAAGTGACACGTGGCAGTCACTGTTCATGGCCGTTAATGATTTAAAAGGTGTTAGCAAAAAAGGATCCAATTGAACAAAATTGACGAAAATTGGGACCGATTTGAACATAAAACCAAAATTAGGACTTATTTGAAAAAACTTGACGAAAATTGGGACCAAAAAGGTATTTTAACGATAATGTTACTGATGTTTATGCAAAGAAATATAAGAAGTAAAACTCAAGACTAAGCTAAATCATTGAAGTACATAAACTATAAGACAAAGCAATTAAAAAATTTCAGAGGCAAGAAATGAAGAAAGCAACAAAGCTGGAATTCTGTAAAATTAAAATATACAATTGTAGCTGGAAAATATTTAAACCCATAATTACAAATCTTGTCTAAATTGATGCATTGAATTAAAATATTCCTTAAAAAGACATTTTGTTAAATGAAAGCCTACTTTGGGGACTCTCAGTTCTTCGACAGAAACACATTCATGCATATTTTAAAAAGTTAAACTCAACCAATCATGACAAAGAATTCTAATTCATCAATAACATAACCATCAAGTATAGGCATCCCATTCCTAGGTTAGACGATTTGTTGGATGTGTTACATGGTGCTACCATATCTCCAAAATAGACTTGAAGTGTGGATACAATCAAATTAGAATCAAAGAAGGTGATGAATGGAAAATCTCTTTCAAGACTAAGTTTATATTGTATGAGTGGTTAGTCATGCTTTTTTGCTTGACCAGTGCACCTAGTACCTTCATGAGACTCATTCATCATGTGCTTAGAGTGTACTTAGGCAAGTTTTTTGTGGTCTATTTTGATGACATCCTCATTTATAGCTTGTTTAGGAAAGAGCATGTGCATCATTTAAGAAGTATGCTAGAGACTTTAACGAAGGAGTCCTTGTATGCTAACATGGAGAAGTACATTTTTGGAATGGATCATGTGATCTTCCTAGTGTTTAAAATCAACCAACATGGGGTCCATGTGAATCAAGGAAAAGTGATGGCTATCAATGAATGGCCTAAACCCAAGAATGTGAGTGAGCTTATTGATGAGTTATTAATTTCCTCTATTCTACTACCTTTTTTGTGCCCATCTTGATGGATTTTTACTGCTTAATTGTCTATCTTTAGTGCATTTTTATCTATTTGGCTTTATTGAGCCATAATTCCAAATTTTGATTAATTAGGGATTATTTGGTTCAATTTTTGTTTGTAATTATTTTTAAGTATTTTGTGTGAAGAGGTTTTGGTGTTAAACACTAATCTTAAGATGAAGAGAGAGTTGTCACGTCATTCTCACATCATTGCCAAGTCTACGCTATGTCAATTCGCTTATCCATGTCATTGGGCCAATATTTTGGGCTTGGCCTAGAGTGGCATTTTTGTAATTATGAAGCTTGTAGTGTCATTTATGTAATTCTTAATCTTGTAGTGTCATTTTTGTAATTAGAGTGAACTAGAGTGATGGGACTATGTCTTTTAGGTTTCATTTTCGCATGGCAGCAAACTCTTCTTTGTCTCTTTCCTCGTTTTATGTTTTGGAAGCTTGTATAGTAACCATGGAGGCACCCACTCATCTTTTACATTTTTCTACACTTTGAATCAGTACCCACTTGGAGATTTTGATATTTCTGCACGTTGGAACAACTTAGGTATCATTTTATTGAAGTATTGTTCAATTTCTAGACTATTTTTGTTTCACCTTTCATCTCTTTGAAGCATTTTCGTTTGTTATTAAGGGTTTAAAGTGTTATTTCCTTGGAACAACACCCATTTACATTTTCTTGTTCTTTGCTCCACTTCAAAGATGAATTTAGTTTGGGATATATTTTGTTGCATTTCCATTTTCATGGAGGGTTGATTTTGCATTTGATTCCTTGAAGACAATGCATGAGCTTTGAGGTTTTTCGTTCCATAATCTTCAATTGTGTTATGTTTTTATTTACTTTTCATCTTTTAATCTCTTAGGGAAATTTGAAATCTGTGTGTTCTTAATATAATCTGTATTCAAGCTTAATGAATATGAGTTGCTTATTCAATGATAAGATTAATTTATGTGTGCAATGCTTAAATGTATAATGAAGCTCATACTAATATTCGCTTAGTTGATTGGGAATGAGTGGATTAAGAGTTAATTTATCAAAGAACTAAGTTTTGTGACTGATGATAAGTGGAAGTGCATTTGAAATCAAGGAAACAACACATTTTTATCACTATTTCATTAAACCTTTAATTGCAATTTTAATTGTGTTTTTGTAAATCTGCCTCCCCCTTGTGTTACATTGAGAATCTTTGATTGATAATATTGGTCACTAGGAGACGACCTTAGGATCACTTCCTAAGTACTACATTTAAATTGTTTTATTTGGTCGGGTACGACCTCGATCACTTATATCGTTTCATGGGTTGGCTAGCTTCTATAGGAGGTTTGTGCCATATTTTAGCACAATAGCCTCCCCTTTGAATGAGTTGGTTAAAACTGGTGTAGACTTCAAGTAAGGAATTGATTAAACAAAGGCCTTTGAAACTTTGAAAGAAAAAATGAACAATGCACCATTTAAAGCCCTTTCTAATTTTCCAAGAGATTTGAAATTGAGTTAGATGCATCAAATGTGGGTATTCAGGTCATGCTTCTCCAAGAGGGACATCCCATAGCCTACTTTAGTGAGAAGCTTAAAGGTAGTCATATCAACTACTCCACCTATGACAAAGAGCTTTATGCTCTTGTGAAAACCTTACAAACTTAGCAACACTACCTTCTTTCTAAGGAGTTTGTTATCCATAATGATCATGAATCCTTAAAACTTTTGAAAAGCCAAGGAAAGTTGAACAAGAGGCATGCAAGGTAGGTAGAGTTTCTTTAACAATTCCCATATGTGATCAAGCACAAACAAGGGAAGGCTAACATAATGGCGGATGGGCATTCCCTTCTTTCCATGCTTGAAACCAAATTTCTTGGCTTTGATCATATTAAGGATTTCTGTGAAAAAGATGATGACTTCTCATCCATTTTTATTTAGAGCTACCTAACGGCAAACAAAAGACTTTTATCTCTTCAATCAATACCTTTTCAAAGGTAACAGGCTTTGTATACCCTAAGGTTCTTTAAGAGCATCACTCATAAGAAAGGCACAAGGGGGACGGTTGATAGGACATTTTAGGCCTAACAAGACTTTGGAAGTCTTAAAAAGCATTTCTATTGGGTCCACATGAGGAAGCATGTAGATAAGCATTGCCAGAATTGCATAACATACATGAAAGAAAAGTCTAGAGTCCAAACTCATGGCCTTTACACTCTTTTACCCATCCCTTCCATGGCTTGGGTTGACATTTTCATGGATTTTGTTTTATGGTTCCCAAGGACAAGAAAGGGTAGGGATTCCATCTTTATGGCAGTGGATAGATTTTCAAAAATAATAATTTATACCTTGCCACAAATTTGATGATACAACTTACATTGCAAATCTCTTCTTTAAGGAAGTTGTAAGGCTACATTGCCTCCCTAGAACTATTGTGAGTGATAAGGACACCAAGTTCTTAAGCCACTTTTGGGGGACATTGTGGGGGAAGCTTGACACCAAACTTATCTTTTCTACCACTTGTCACCCCCAAAGTGATGGCCAAACCGAGGTGGTGAATGGAACTTTGGGCCAAATGCTAAGATGTGTGATAGGCCAAAACATTAGAGAGTGGGAGGAACTTCTTCCTCACATTGAGTTTGCATACAGTAAGGTGGTGCACTCTACTACTTCCCACTCTCCTTTTGAGATTGTTTGAGTTAAATCCCTTCTCATTAGCCCAACAGCCTAACATATTTTCGTCCTCACTCTTTGGTTTTCTATCCTTTGTTCTTGATAGAGAAAAATAATGATATGATTCTAATAATTAGAAGAATATCTCTAATAATGATTAGAATCAATATTATTGATGATTATTGATATTGTGTTATGATTTGTTGTGATTTAATTCTCGTAATGTACTGCTATCATGACCAATTCCTTCCTTATATTATTCATTACAATTAAGGCTATGTTTACATTAGTATTGCAATGTGTGGATATAAATACACATAGTTTTTCATATGAAAAGGGATCGGAAAGAAAATATTCTCTACATTTCTCTCTTTCTTTCTCCTTATCCCTCATACAGACACATCCTTTTTACTTTTGTAGGGAGAAAAACAAAGATCTTTGAGAATGAGGCAAAATAAGAAAAAGGAAAAAAGGTAGTTCTAAGGTAAGGAACGAAAAGAGTAAGTTTGACAGAGAAGAGGAATTGAAAATTTTAGAGGGTTTATCATTGTCAATATTTTTTTTGACTTGTGCATTCCCAATTTTTCATTATATTTTGCTTTAATATTGAACGCATTTTTTTAGCACTTAATTTTGGCATTCTCTTTATAGACATTAGTTATACTATTCATAAATATCTTATTCTAAAAATCATAAAAGAAATAGTTTTTCCTCGTTTCTTTTAGTGTTTGTACGACCGTTCGTGTCGTGTGACAACAATTTTCAAATTTCCTTTCTTTTCTAGAAAATATAAAGAATTAGATATAAAAAATAGTTTTCTTTATTTATCGTATCTATTTGGCCGCTCGTGTCGTTCGACACTCATTTTTAAATAATTAAAAATACCCAAAAAACATAAAAAATGTTTTCAAAATTATACAAAAAGAATCAAATCAATAGTTTTTTGAAAGGTTCATAAAGAACTACATATTCCTGATTCTCCATTGTGAAAGGGAAATATGTAGTAGCGAAGATTAATCCTTGTCGGGTCCAAAAACTAAAAAATTATTTTTCTTTGTTTTGTACATTCTTTTATTATTATTTTATGGAAAAATAAACATTTTGAACAACCACATCATTTTACACCTTTAATTAAAGGTACAATTGTAACGTCTCATTTAATAAATAGGCTTAATTAAATGAAACATCACACAAAGTAATATAAAAAGCAATGTCATGGAGTATAAATATCACTCCTTACAATTATCCCAGATACTTTGAGAGAAAGTCTAAGGCACACCACGATTCCATTAACAAAACAAGATAAAAGTTAAATAGTAACCAAAATACAAGGTAGTACATAGGCATCTGCCTTCAAGAATACTTGGAGTAGGGAATCCAACCCAAGAATAACTATGCAACGAAATTTCCATCACCCTGATGACGTCGAGGAGTTCCCACATCTGCTCACATCAATAAATTGATGATCATCGCAAAAAAAGAAAACCACACATAGAACATACAAACAGAAAGGGTAAGCTAGAGTGGGAAAAATGTTTTATCATATAATTACAGACAATTTTAAAGTCAAAGATACATAAATCAACCAAGCATGTGATGACCAACAAGCAAGACTCTAAGACTTAATTATCCGGATACATATAATCAGTCAAATCCACTGGATGCTTGCACTTGTGGTGGTCGTCTACTGCTCTGTAGAGCCATTGCTAAAGGCTTTCACCCTACCACACACAAGGTTAGCCTTCAAACATCTAAGGCCATTATCTTGCCAAAGACTAGGGCCTCCTGCTACTCTCACCACTTGAGTTAGTACGCTCTACGTGAGGCTCACTAACTCTTTAGTGTTTCAGGATGCAATCCTTACTTGAATCCTTACTAAATTATGTAATGAGGCACCACCACGAAACTTTAGTGGAATTACGTCCTAACCATGAGGCACCACCATGAGCTCCCACTAAAAGGGGTCATGGAATTATGTCCTGACCATGAGGCACCACCACGAAACCTTCATGGAATTATGTCCTGACCATGAGGCACCACTATGATATCTCACCTAGAGATTCATCAAATTACGTCCTAAACCATAGAAAAATCATGTTTCACGAACCAATCATAAAGTTATCTCATGCCAATATTTATAACCAACCATCCAAACAACAAATCCATGACTTATTTCGTACCAAGCATACCAATTTCAATTCATAGGAATCAAATAACCATGCATATTCACATACTTCATACTTTAAATAGGGTACTCCAACCAAGTATACAACCAACAATCAAAAACCTGGGAAAGAACATACATTCTTGCACCAATCTCGCTTATGCTATGGACCCTTGCTCAGGCGAAAGAGGTCTTTCGCTCAAGCTACAGGGTCTCGCTTAGGCGAGACTGCCAACAAAAAGAACAACTGGGTTCACGAGTTCTTGCTTGGGTGAAACCTCCTCGCTTGAGCGAGACTACTCTTCGCCCAAATGTGAGGTCTCTCGCCTGTCCTACAACTGTAGTGAAACACATTAGGCTCCCACGAGTTCTTGCTTAGGCGAGCCCCTCTTGCTTGAGCGAGATGACACCTCGCTCAAAATGAAAGCTCTCCGCCTGAGCGAGAGCTCGAGCATGAACCTAAGCCAGCTTCTATTATTCTCGCCTAGGCGAGACAAGCTCGCTTGGGCAAGAATACCAACAACTCATCGAGGTATTCTACGAAACCATAGTAGCACACAAGCCATATATAAACACGAGGCAAAGCTGGAATACACAACATTAAGAAAATAAAAACAAACCCTAGCTTCCCTTAATTGGAAAAAAAGCTAGCCAAAAGACTTTGATACCTAAGCCAACGAACACAACGACTCCAGGAGCAGATTCAAGAGCTGTGAATAGTGGCATAGAATGAGAATGGGGTTACTATGGTGAATCGTAATTGGAACCACGAAAAACAAGCAAAAGAAAAGAAAGCATGGGTCGAGAACCAACTTATATGGAGTAGAATGGAGTTTTCTCTAGCTCAACAAGGAATGGGAGCCAAACCCTAGCATAGCTTCTATTGAGGGAAAAAGGAATGAGTAAAGTGGTTGTTTTTGCAAGTGATTGCAGAATGGGAAACCAAGAGGCTGAAAGTGAGCCTTAGGGGGCACCCTTTGGGGTAGCCCTTAGGCCTAACAGATGAGACTAGACCCTAAAACATTAGGGCTAAAAATAAGTGGACCTTACAACAATCATAAGACAGACGCTATGGGGTGCTAATACCTTCCCCACGCGTAACTGACTCCCGGATCCAGAATTCGGTTTCGTAGACCTTGAACCTATCTTTATTGTTTTCCATAGTTTTCCCAGAATATACTATGGTGGAGACTCCAACTCTATTTTTTGTAAATTTTATTTTTTGTTCGCCGTCCCGTCACGATTTCAGTTGTAATAATGGGGATACAAAAGCTAAGATGATCTAAGACTTGCATGCAAAAGTGAAGGAAACCATTGAGAAAAGGGTGAAGAAACATCAAGAGGTGGTTAACAAAGAGAAAAGAAGTCATCTTCAAGGAGGGAGATTGGGTTTGGCTTCACTTGAGAAAGGAGAAGTTCCCCACTCAAAGGAAGTCCAAGTTTTTCCCAAGAGGGGATGGCCTTTTATAAATCATTAGGAAGATCAACAATAATGCCTAAGAGTTAGATTTACCTCCTAGTTATAACATGAGTAACTCATTTAATGTATGTGATCTTTCTCCTTTTGATGTAAGGTATAAGAATTCTTGGTCGAATTCTCTCCAAGAAGGGGAGATGATGAAGGATTGACCATACAAGATACCATGGAAGCTCTCCCAAGGAGGATCACAAAGAGCATGATTAGAAGGTAGACTTATATTCCTTCTTATTAGTATCCATAAATCATGCTCAATGCATTGAAGCGAATCTTCTAACCGTTTACTCACTAGTTAGTGAAATTCCTATTAATTGGTCAAGTTTCGTAAAAAAAAAAACCATGCTTAAGGCTAAGCTTCATCCTACATACCTTCTTCCTTGCTCACTCCTCATTTCCAAAATTTGTGAATTCAAGGGCGTGAATATTGATGGTGAACATGCTCAAAGGATGATTGAAGTAAATTGAACTGCTGACAATTCACTCAAGCAAATGAAATTTATTCGTTTTTGAAATAGTTATATCCACAAAGATGATGTGCCCTAAAATGAGTCTAAGGCGTAACACTTTAGGTGGATATTACTTGATAAAGTAAATTGTTGACATGAGAAGCCAATGTGGTTTGCTTCTTGAAGATTTGATGAAGATTGAATGAAGCTCTTTTGAACTATCTTGAAGCCATTACCATTGGAATGAACCCTACATTGATGAAAGAAAGGAGATTTGATGATATTCATGTTGATCAAGGCTGGAACGTGTGCTCTCCATGTAGTTACATCATTAAGAAAGTGAATTTGTAGATTGTATCTTATGTTGTAGACCTTATAACATTAATTAGATGTTTTTGGTCTTAGGTGTGTCTTTTCATCTGTTGAATGGTTTTTCAACAGGTTAAAAGGTTGGGTGTAGTAGTCTTAAATAGCAACAAATTCAATCAATTGATTTAGTTTTTAATCGACTGATTTCACTTAAGTCAAGTGAAATTAATCGATTGATTTGAAAATCAACCTGTAGAATTTCGTAACAGTTTGACTATAAAAGCTGTGATTTTTGAAAGAGAGGTTTGTTGATCATTTTAGAGCACGAATTTGTTCTGGAAACTCTCTCCTTTGTGATCATACGTGTTGCAGCTATTGAAGATTGATCTTTGATCAATTCTTGGAGCTTTTGGCTTGGTTTGAAGCTTGGAGAAAGTGGTTTATGGTAGGATGAGTTGTGCTACCACTGAGGTTTGATATTTCTCAAGCTTTGTGTGTGTGGCTGGTGATTTTCCAGGTCTACAAGAGGGTTCTTGTTGTGCTGGTTTGATTCTTGTGTGATTCAAGACTCTTTTGTGGTGTTTTTGCATATTTTGAAAGTGTAAGGGTGGATACTTTGTAAATCTTTTGAAATAGTGCAAAGTCAAGCTCAGGTTGCCTTGACAAACTGGATGTAGCTCATGTTTGAGTGAACAAATATAAAATTTTGTGGTGTCCTTTCTTCTCTAACCTTTCTCTCTTGTATTTTCATTTTAAAGTTTAAAGAACTTGTGCTTTAATAATCTTTTTCATGTTCTTGCATGTTTCCATGGCATCTGCAGCATTGAACATGTTTGTATAATCATTTGGAACTGGTCTTGATCATTCTTGCACATTGTTTCTGGTTTAAAACTCAAATTTGTATTTCTGCATTTTTTCTAGTATTTCAGTCGTCTATTTTTCTGTTTCAATCGATTGATTATACCAGAACAGAATCTGTTTAGTAAAATCAATCTATTAACTCTGTTTTTGATCGACCAAAAGTATACTGTCCAACACCTTTTGCATCCAAACTAGGTGATCTATTTGATTCAATTATAGGTGGTTTTTAGCTTGCAAAGATAGCCTAAATTTTTAACTAGCCAATTCAACCCCCCCTTCTTGGCTTTTCAACCATTTTGTAAGACCCGTAGAATTTAATTAATTTTTGGGTTATTATTCGTTATTATTTTAAATATATGATAATCATGCTGTAAAATAATATGTTAATTGGATGATGATTGTTAGCATGTAATATGAATTGGCAAGATGGTTTGATGTTGATTTGGCAATTGCATGGTTATGGGTTCAAGTCTTGGGAAACCCAAAGTAAACTTTATTTTTCTTTTGTTAATGCTAACTTTGGATGGAATTGGAAGGGGTAAAGGGAATCTAGCTTGAATCAGCAGTCAAGGGTGGTTGTAAACACAATTATAATGAGAAATGAATGGTCATTAAAACATAATTAGGTGTATTTTCGTTTTTGATCTTTGGATTGGCCTGAAGCACTAGTTTAAAAGGCAAAAGTGAAGGTTTAGGGAAGGTTTTGCAAGGCTGAAAATATACCTAGAAAACAGAGACGAAAAGTGAGAGTGAGGGGACTGGCGTGAGTGAATTTTGAGGCTGGGTTGAGGAGGATCAAGAGTGGCAATTGGTGATCAAAGGAAGAGCTTAAGAGTTTCAAGTGTAGCAAAGGAAACCAGGTTAGGGGAGCTGGACTCCGTAATTTTATGCTTATTATTTATAATGTGTGATGTATGGTATATTGGATGTCTGTACACTGTTAATTCTTTGAATTTCTGCGTTTCTTGAATTTTTCCAGAAACCGCTTGGCGGGTGACGAACCACCGCTAGGCGACTCATGCATTTTTATGTGTTCTGGGTTCCTGGAAGAGGAACCGCCTGGCGGCACACTCCTGGCCGCCAGGCTACGCAAGGTGCCTTAACCAATTTTTGGGTTTGCTGATGAAGCGCCTGGCGGGATTGGTTGAACCGCCAGGCGGCGCGGGGCAATCTGACTCGTTTTGGGTTTACTGGAATTCTGGGTTAAATCTGATCGGGGCAAAAGTCAGTGGTGATTCTTAGGGAGTAATATTGTTGACCAACGGTGGGTATAATCACGTAATCAAGGGCTTAAATGAATGGAACAGTGTATATGAGTTAGGGTTGAATGTGTGATATCTGTATTTACGATTTGAACTGTTTTATCGTGAATTGGACATAGGAATAGTTGATCAATGGAATTAAATATTGAATTGTTATGATTGTGCTTGGGCTGGAATTGCATGTAATGGGAATTCACAAAGATGGAAAAATGGTTGGGCTTTGGGTGCAGGAAAATCTGGAAAAAATGTCCAGATGGTAAGCACCGCCTGGCGGCACCGGCCTTGGCCGCTAGGCGCCAGCGCAGTGGCAGTGCTGCTGAATGTTGTAATGCTATGCTTTGAGGTCAGATTCTGTTTTCGTTTGAGTGGGGATCAGTAGAGGGGATGTTTGTGATTTTGATGGACGTCTGACGATGGAGTTTTGTCTATGAGCTAGAGTGGTGGGAGCTACCTTAGGAGATAGTGCTATTAGATATTAGAGATTTTTCTTCTGTATTATGGTGTAATAGGGATTTTGGGTTCTAGATAAGTTGGGCGCAAGGGAGTATAGGGAGTTGACCAACTATTGTAAATAAGAGTAACACTAAGTGAATGCTAGTAACAAGCTAGGGAGTGAGGACTGAACCACACTGTGGTTAGTAAGTAGCTAAGTTGGATGATACAGGGGAATTAATCAGATGGAATTGAGGTAAGAAAATGTGCTGGACTTGAACAGAAAACTAGAAAGCGGGTAGTGTCACGACGCCTGGCGGTGGTACGCGGACCACCAGGCGGTAGCGGGGTTACAATGGGCTCTCGAGGTTTGGTGCGCCTGGTGGCGAGGGCGGTCCCGCCAACGAGAGGGATTTTGAGGCGTTGTGCGCCTGGTGGTATGCGACACCCGCCAGGCGGTCTAGGAGCTGGCAGCGCTTGGCGGCATGTGTCCCCCGCCAGGCGATTTGTACTACTGCGGCTTGGAATTTTGGTTTTGTAATTGTGATCTACAAGGCGTCTAGCGGTGCTTTAAAGGTGGGATTGCTGGTGTTCCTTGAGTTGTGGCTTGAAACCTATCCCTTGAGTTGTGGCTCTGGATAGGGGTTAAGCACGTGGTATTTCTTGAGTTGTGGCTCGGAATAGCATCTCTTGAGTTGTGGCTCGGGATGGCGGGTGAACACGAGGAACCCTTGAGTTGTGGCTCGGGTTGGCGAGTGTTGCTGGTGTGAGTGTGCTGGTTGTGGCCAATACGGATGGGTCCAGATAGATCAAGGGATATGGGATGCAATCATAAATGGACCATATACTCCTAAGCATATTGTTGATGATGTGCAGGTTAATAAGCCATGGACTCAATGGACTGAGGAAGAAAGGAGGAGAGCTCAATATGATTGCAATGCAAAGAATATCCTCACTTCATCTCTCAACATGGATGAGTTTTTTCGTGTTTCACAATGCAAGAGTGCCAAGGAAATGTAGGAGGTTCTTGAAGTGACTCATGAAGGAACCAATGATATTAAGAGAGCAAGGAAGCATGCTTTGATTCATGAGTATGAGCTATTCAAGATACAACAAGGAGAATCCATAGCGGATGTGGAAAAGAGATTCACTCGCATAGTCAACCATCTCATAGGTTTTAGTAAGGAATTTGACAAAGAAGAGTTAAACATGAAGGTGCTAAAGTGTCTAGATAGATCTTGGCAACCAAAGGTCACAACCATCTAAGAAACAAGAGATCTATCCACTTTGACTACAACCGCATTGTTTGGTAAGCTTAGGGAGCATGAGATTAAGATGCAAACGCTTAATGAGCTTGAGTCAAGTGAGAAAAAGGTTAAGAACATAGCCTTGAAGACTAGCACCAAGAAGAATGAGGAACTCAAGGATGCGGTGGTTGAATCAAGTGAAAGTGAGAACTTGAATCTCCTTGTCAAGAGGTTTGGTATGTATCTCAAAAGGAAAGGTATCAAAGGTAATCCCAAGAGGTATACTTCTAAACACAATGAATCAAACTCTTCTAATTTTACATGTTATAACTGTGGAAAACACAGACATATCAAAATTGAATGTCCAAATGCAAACAAAGAAAAGGAGAAGAGTGTTGATAGGAAAAAGGAGAAGAAGCCAAAGAAGAAACGTGCATACATTGCATGGGAGGACAATAATGATCAACAACAAGTAGCTCCTCATAAGTTGACAATGAAGAAGCCAACTTGTGTCTCATGGCTAGTTATGAGTCATCTTCCTCAAGCCAAGTAAGTTCTCTATACTTAAATGACTATAATCAATTATTGCATGATTTTGAAGAGTTGCATAATGAAGCAAACAAGATTTCGGCATTTCAGATCGCCTGGCAAGCATCACACACCACCAGGCGCCACGCGCCTGTAGCATCATCACTGCATCGTCATCGCCGGGCAGACTCCACCACGCCGCCGGACGCCACTTGCCGCCACCGCCTGGCGCACCTGCCCGCGCCGCCAGGCGCCAGTCTCCTTCCAGCCCCTCTATTGTTCCATTCCGCCTGGCGGAACCCTCCCTACCGCCAGGCACCACGCGTCATCAGTGGCCACTACTACTGATTTGTGTTCTGTCCACCTAGCGGCTCGCTCACACCGCCAGGCGCCGCACCAGTAGCGCAATGCTACTGGTTTTTGGCACTTAAAACAGATCCCAATGGACCTTAAATCATACAACACATGAAATTATAGCATAACATGGTTTCCTAGTCATATTCTATAATCAGATGACCTCACACCCTATTATGTATTCCATTGATTCCTTTATTATTATGCACACATCTTTGTCAAGTCAATGAGTCAATACTTTCATGTTACAACCACATTCTTTTTCAATTGCTACTTTAACATGTTGTATCATGCTCAAGGATACAAGTCACATACTTCAGCATGTGAGTACAAAGATATCTCATGCCAATTCACACACTAATATTACATAATCTAAAGGAAACAAATATCTCACTGCATCAACCAATCAATATATATTTATATAGCACACATTATTTATAGTTAACCCAATAATTTCATGTCATAGTTCTCTTACACCTCACCCATAGTCCATAACCTTCTCCGTTTTTAACCCTCTTTCATTTAAAGCCTCACGCTCATTACAACACAAAGCTCGCACATGCATAAGCAATTCCTATATGACCCACAAGCATCCTTTTACATATTCCAGCACACGTTTGTATTCAAATTATGAATTAATTATTTCCCATAACCTTTCTGTGCAAACATATACACAATCTTTCAACATGCTCATACTTGGCACCATATACGTACTTTACATGTAATAACGTCAATTTCATCAAAATTGTACCAATCATGTACTTAGAGCATGCAGAACTATTTTTGATTCCCAACATAGACCCTAACCCCAAATTTCAAATCATAAGTCATACATCGCAACACAACCATTATATGCACAATCAATCGTATTCATAAAAATTCACATTCACGTAAATAACCATCACGACCACATCATAGGTGCCCCAAAATGTCAAAACCAGCCAAAGCCAGCGTATCAGTGTTTGTGCCGCCTAGCGGATCATCCTCTACCGCCAGGAGGTTCATGGAGGAAACCCAAAAACTAGGTCTGTAGCGCGTGTCGCCTGGCGGGTCGTGTGTGACCGCCAGGCGGTTTTTGGAAAAATTTCAGAAACCTGATTCCAGCTCTGACAAAACATGAATTGCAGTCCCAAACCCCTGATACAGCACGATTTCACGCAATTAAAAATAAAACAACCAATAGGAACTCCCCTAACCTTGTTTCCTCTGCCAAAATTGAAGATTGCAAGCTTTTTCCTTGATCACCAATGGCCTCCTTTATCTTTCTCTTCCCACTCACCCTTGCTGCCACATGCCTTAGGGTTTATGTGCCTCTTCACTTTCATGCTAGTGTAGATTTTAACAAAAAGAAAATCATTTGGTTTGAACCCCTAACCATGCAAATATTAAGTCAATGCTAACCATCATGCCAATTCATGTTTCATGCTAAACTAACATAACTCAATTATTATATTCTTACTTAACACGCACATTCATATTATTAAAACAATAATAATTAAATAATACATAAGTGGCTTACATAGGACTCGAACCCAAGTCCTCTTACACAACCAAAGTACTCTCAACCATTTGAGCTAGTACTTTTTCACATTACATCAACCACTATTAAATGCCATAAAGGCTTCCATGACCTGCATTTATTAATTAATTATTTATTTAATTAATTAAATTTCACGGGTCTTACACTAAGTGTAAGACCCGCTAAATTTAATTAATTAAATAAATAAATAATTAATAAATACGAGTAGTAGGAGCCTTTATGGCATTAAATGTTGATTGGTATGACATAAAAAAGTATTACCTTAAATGGTTTAGAGTGCTTGATTGTCTGAAAGGACTAGGGTTCAAATCCTATATATGCCATTTACGTGTTATTTAATTTATTATTGTTTTGATATCTTGATGGACCATGATAAGTGATAATAAAACCCTATAATCTTAGGAATTTATCATGAAACATGAATTGGTTGAATGGTTATGCATTGATTGGACCTCGGCATGGTTATGGGTTCAAACCTTGGTAGATCCAAATTAAGCTTTCTTTTTTGCTAAACTTCTTTTTGGCAAGCATGAGAAGGGTTGGGAACCCTAACAGCCACGTCAAGGCAGCCAAAGGGGCTGGAAAAACAATCAATAATGGCCCTTGAATGGCAATTACACTCATTTTAATGCCATTTTCGTTTTAGGGTCATTAACTTTCATTAACACATAGTTAAATGACCAATTGAGGAAGAAAGATAGAGTTTTGAGTATGCCATTATTGAGTATTATAAGGAGGAAAAACGTGAGGATTGAGTGAAGCAAAGGAACTGAATTGGGAGAAAGCCAAAGGGAGGCCATTGATGATCACAGAGGAACTCTTAAAATTTCCAATTTTCTTATGAACGGCCTGGCGGTGATGAACACCCACCAAGCGATGCGAGCCATATGGGTTCAATTTTGGTGTTTTTGGAATCTTGAAGTGTTTCTAATCGAGAAAGAAGGGAAATGGCTCAGGGGTTAATTGTTAGATATTAAGAATTGATTGAATTATGTCGTGAATTGGATGTTAATTGAATGAAGTCAGTGAGGATTGATGAACAAATTACATTGAGCAGTTGTAGTTTCACTTTTAAATTGATATTAAATAGCATTGGATGAACGTTGACTTGATGAATTATAGAAGTGGACAAAGGAATGCATTCTGGAAAGATTTGAGACTTAGAAATTGGATTCGTGCAGTGTGAGGAGAAGTTCTAGAATTTCCAGAAATTGGTGCATCGCCTTGCGACAGGCTATGTGCCGCCAGGCGCCATTGTAGGATAGAGTGACGTTTTGGTGTTGTGCAGTGTAGAGGGGAGCGTGAGATTTTTGTTAATCAGGTTAATGATGAACGAGTGATTGAGAAATCATATGGACAAAGACCTAGGGGGATGATATACCTAAATTAGTAGTATGAATTTATGTGAGAGTTAATTGGAGTTGGAGAATCATGACAATAATAATTGTGCGGTAAAGAGTCTTATTAAGTCATAAGTAGTGCTGGATTGAGAGGTTTGGTACAAGTAAGAGTAAAGTTCCTAAGTAAAGATGTAATAGTGGACGTGAGATATATGTCATTCCATGAGAAGGTTAGGTTGGTGACATGATTGTATTAGAAAAGAGAGGGCAATTTGTATTAGTCATAACTAATGATAAGAATGAATGCCTAGGATTACCTATGTGACAATGTTTAGGGAATGATGGTATAAGAAAGGAGTCATGCTAACTGGAAGAGTGGAAATGTGGGTGGTGTGTGAGTCACTATGCCTGAACCAGAACTAAAAACCAATACTTCTCAAGTACTGGTTTAGCGCCTGGCGGTGGTAACTGTCCTGCCAAGTGATAGCCACCACAAAAATAGTGGGGTTCTAAAGCGAGTAGTGGTTGGCGGTGAGGGTGGTCCCGCCAGACGATGTTTGAAAGTCAAGGTGTTCTGAGTTATGGCTCGGGTTGGCGAGTGCTGCTGGTGTGAGTGTGCGTGTTGTGGCGCATACGGATGAGTCCAGCTAGATTCCCCTTCTTAGTATTAAGCTGATGAGTTTGGTAGTCTTGGGACGTTACGAATGTTATTCGTATTGGAAACACCACCTGGCATTACGGAGTGTGGTCCGTAGCATGGTTTCCTACACGTGCTCTACCTATTGTGGCTGGTAGGTGTGGCAAGAAGACATCTTGAGGTATTCGTCAGAAAATGTAGAACACAGGTAACATGGTGGTGGACATATGATGTGGAACCAAAGAATAGTGTCAATACCCAATTTCGTCCGGCTAAATAAATAATAATAATTTGTTTTTTCAAACAATAAAAAAAAATATAAAAATAAAAAAAAATATATAAAAAAAAAGTAAATAAGTTTTTTTTCTTTGGTTTTTTATTTGTCTGAATAATAATAATAATAATAATAGGATAATAATAATAATAATAAATAAATAAATAAAAAGAAGAAAAAAAGACTATTTTAATCTTTTATGTATTTTCTTTTGAGGATTTGTTTCTATTTTAGCCCAAAATACTCTATACACCCACACCGTTTTTCTTGCAACTAACAGTAACCCAAAATTTAATTTTCTTACCCCCACTCTATGCTTTGTTGTTTCTGCTCCAGATTAAAAAGTTAGTCTAATAATTAGAAACAAAATTTGTTCTAATATTTAGAATCATTTACTCTGATTTTGTGTTCTGATTTTATGACACCTCCTTTTCCAGATGAGGAAAATAGTAATATGTTTCTCAAGAATATCTTTTTTTCTAATTATAACTAATTTGTCCTGATCACGTTTGATTTTGTGCTCTGATTTTTCTGTGATTTGATTCCCATAATGTAATAATATTAAGACCAATTCTTGCCTTTTAAAATTCATTGTAATTAAGACAGACCTTTTTATGAGATTACTTTAGATTTAAATTGTTATGTATATAAACCCATAAAGAAAAAAGAAAAGCATTTTTTTCTTACGTTGAGAGACCTCTCTTAACAAACCCAAAACCCACGATTCATCTTGCTCTTGAGTCTTTTCCATAATCTTAAGCACCAAAAACCCACCCCCTCACTTCCGAAATTACTCATTCAACTACCCCACCTTGCTGCCAGCTTCATTGTTTGTTTTTGTGGCAAATTTTGTGTGGTGCGATTCTTCCATAGAAGAATATTGGTAAGATTATATTAATCTTTATCTACGTTGAGAATGATTTGAATTTGGTCTTCGATGTTTTTACAGCAGCTATTAGTGCATACATGGTTTTCCCAAGCCTATAACCATTTAATCATTTATTTTATTATTTAAAACCTTTAAATCTGAAAGCTTGTTTGAATTCAAAGTGTAATGGCAGTTTTGAAAAAGTGGCGTAGGTTTAGTTGTACTTTCTAATTCAATCAAAATAATGATAAATAGGTGGGTCCCGTTTTTAAGTATATATTTGTATATTGTCCATATATTTGAAAAAAGAATCATACATTGATGTGGGTTTTGGTGCTGAACGTTAGCTTTTACATGTTTTTCCTTATCATATTAATAGCTTTTAAAATGGTCTATACTATAATCAATTTCTATAATGACTTTCGTTTATAAGTAAATAATTAAAATTTGCTTTTAAAAAGAAATACTATAATGATCATCTGCATCAGCTTAGTATTTTACTTTCCTTTTTTGTTTTTTTAAATAAATAATAATAAAAATAAAATATGTTTTTAAAATGATCATTTGCATCGATCTCGTATTTAATGTTTTTGTTTTATTCAACAAATTTCCAAAAATTTAAAATATCAACATTTTCACTAAAAAAAAACAATGAAGTTGTTTTCAAATTTTATTTTTGCTAAAAGTTTTTCAAAAGAACTACGTGACCCTGATTCTCCATTATGAATGAAGATACGTAGGAGCAAGGAGTAATCCTTATCGGGCCCAAAAAACAAAAATCCTTTTTTGTTTCCTTTGATTTTTCTTTGTCATCTTTATTTATTATTATTATTTTTTTTTTGAAAAATAAACATTTAAAGTAGAGCACATCCATTTGTATTTTAATTAAAGGTACCATCTTAGGACATGCATTATAAGGTGCTAACACCTTCACTACGCATAACTAACTCCCGTACCCCAAATCTGTTTTCGTAGACCTTGCTTTTTTTTCTATGGTTTTCCGTAGTTTCCTAAAATAACTGTGGTGGCGACTCCAAATCTTTTTTTTTTAATGTTTGTTTTTTGGTTCATCCTCCCATCGCGATTTTGGTTGGGACAGATGGCGACTCCACTGGGGACTTTAGAGAGTTAGGCCATTTAATTAAATATATAAAATTGATGTGGTTGTTTCAAATTTTTTTATTTTCTTTTTCATTCCTCTTTTCTTCTTATTATTATTGTTATGATTTTTTTTTGTATATATTTTTGTTCATTTTGGATTATTGAAATTTTTTGTTCATATTGCTTTATTTTATGCTTGAATTTTGAATCTTAGGATAAATGACTTTGTTATATATATATTTGTCTGGGTTTTTTTTCTGTTTGTTTGTAAGAAGGGGTTTAGGTATGCATTATCCTTCCTTCACACACACACAAACACACTGTGTGCATGACATGAGTGGGGCCCTACACCCAGGTTTGAGTAACTTTAGAATTAAAGGGGATTGTGTAGCAATGCCACAATAGATGTACTTCGCACGTGTTCATTGTGAGAACCCCAGCTAGAGTTTGTTTGCTTCATTGGTACTCCCACCTCTTGTTGTTTACCAACTATCGTGGGAAATGTCATGAAGTGGGCCATAGTTCTAGTGACCTTAATATTTAGGTATTAGGAAACCATCTTGGTAAGCGCATGTATTTTACCTTAGATCCATTAGGCGCCAAACCTTTGTTAAGGCACAAAGGGAGATATACACGTATTTTTATTCTTCGGTTTATTTATTTATTTATTTATTTATTATTATTATTTTTTCTTTCCTCTTGATTTTTGAATTAATAATAAAATCATGCATGACATATTATTGCATCATGGTATTTATGTTTTGACATGTCATCTCATCATGTTTATTTAATTTTAGGCCCGAAATTATAAAGTTGTGTTTAAGTTTAAAAAGAAAAGGCAAATTAACATGGAATTTGGAGTCGGGGGGGCAGTTAGGTTTTGTTTCTTTGAAGAAGAAGTTATCCATTAAGGTTGTAGAAAGCAATTTGAGTAATTTGAGAGAGTTAGCTGGAAGAACGATACTATATCAAGGAATACTTTCGAGAGGGAATATGGGAATTTATTAGGTTTGCTGAAAGTGGAAGCCCAAGCTACATCAATCACAGCTTTAGCCGAATAATATGACCCACCGTTAAGATGTTTCACCTTCCAAGATTTTCAGTTAGTACCCACAATAGAAGAATTTGAGCAATTCTGGGTTTATCAATGAAGGGAAAGGTCCTCTACAAATACTCGGGCTAGCATACCTCAACTGTTACGTTAGCAGGAATCTTGAAAGTGCATCCTGCTGAGCTAGAAAGTAAATTGATTACCAAGGGCATTTCGAAAGGCATCTCTCAAGGGTATTTAGAGTGGCGTTTGCGACAATTTTCCGAAGAAGGGATTGGAGAAACATTCATGGACGTGTTAGCTCTCACACTCTACAGAGCCATGCTTTTCCCTAACATGGAGAATATCGTTGACCACACCGCCATTAATGTCTTTTTGGCTTACAAAAATCATTCAGAAAGCCCAATTAATGCAATTTTGGTTGATGTGTACGAAAGTCTAAATCTTTGCTATGAGCTCAAGAAGAAGAAGATGTTATTTTGTCTACTTGTGTTGTACGTGTGGTTCATCTCACGAATTAATAAGGGTATTTCAAATGCTATAGGTCCAGTTGAAGAAGTTTTATTAAACAAGCCAGAAATTAAAGGGGCAAAGGATTGGGCTCTGTTTTGTGCGAGATTGAATAGGGGAAAGATCAAATGGTGCCTTCCTTAGCAATCTAGGTCACGTATCATTTCATGTGGAAATTTTCCTAATGTGCCTCTCACAGGCACAAGGAGCTGCATAAATTATAATCCAGTGCTAGCTAAAGGACAATATGGGTATCCCATTTGGGGCGCTCCAAATCCAGGAGCTTTGGTGCCCATATGGACTTATTATGAGGAAGGAGTTTCCCCTGATTTAATTTGACAAATTAGGTGTGCTTGGGGTGAGGTTATGTGTGTGGAGGAAGATCCAAGGTCCTGGATAATTGAGGATAAGATGTCTTACAATCGATGGATTATGGAGAGAGTTAAAGTGATAAAGCTACCTTTCAAATCAGACTTCCCTCCTTTAGAACAACTGCAACCAGCAGAATCTGAGGAAGTAATGATCTTGAAAGGAGAAACGGAGGTAATAAAGATGAAAAATGACGAGTGAAGTAATGATCTCTAGAGGCTCCAACAAGAATGTGCAGGCTTTAGGCATGATAATGACGAAAAGACAACGATGTACTAAGAGCTATTTAGGAAACCGAGGGAAGATAGGAATCATTGCTTTAGAGTTAAACAAGATCTTGCTGCATCCAACATCGAATTAACACTAAGGGCTCGAGAAAGAGATGCAACAACTTCATCTGAGTACTACATAAATCAAATGTATAAAGAGCTTAAAAGAGATAAGAAGGAAGCACTAAAAATATTGTACAAGACCCACATTAAGATCAACAAGATGAAGCAACAAATGAAGGAGATAACGTTGACCTATGATGTAAAGATGAATGAGGAACGTCGGCACCAAGCAGAATCAAAGAAAAGATATCAAGAGATGATTGCCCAAGTGAATGACTACACATTGGAGCAGGAATGGAACATAAGACATTGGAAGAAATGCTTTTCGCAGTTGGCGGCCTTGGTCAATGGAGCCATCGAAGACATCCCACGATTACTATCTGAAGTTGAGTCTGCACTGCCGATTTTTAATCCTCTGGAAAAGATTGAGACCTTTTTGGACCACTGCAAGAAATTAATAAGAGAGATGAAGAGCATGATATCTAGGGTTATAAATTAGGTCTTCTTTCTAATGCATTTGATTTATGAGCTTTTTAGAGGGTGGAGTTTGTATTGACTCTTTTCCATGTTAATTTACTCACAGCTTTATAATTTTGTTTAAATAAATGTTTTGCATTATGTTTTTCCTTCATTTTCTTTTTCTTATTTTATTTTGTTTAATAAAAATAATAGAGCAAAAATATAAAAAAAACAAATACTGCAAGGCCAAGGCACCCTTACAAGACACAAGCAAATAGTAAGAATATGGAAGATTGGGAAACAACACAAGAGATTGTGAAAGTAGATATCAGTCGGCTAAAGGACCAAGTAGGTCAAATCTTGGAGGCCTTGAAGTCCCTAAAGGCCTCAAGAGAGGCTCTAATCCAATCAAGGTGGTTAAAATTTCAAGAGGATAAACCCAACATTAAGGCCAATCCCCTCTCTAGGCATGATAATGCTTTGATAAATGTTATTGATCTCGAGGGACACCAATTGGTGAAGAATGTGAGTGAAATTCAAAGTTCATGAAGGTTTATTTTTGAGGCACTACTAACAATAAGATTGTTGGAACGTGAATATAACTTAAGGGATGCATGCGGGTTCCATCCAGGTGCTAGACATTCCATCGAGGAGTGCGATAAGCTTAGAAATTTTCTACAACATTTGATCGATAAGAACTTCATGCAAGTATGTTGTAGGGATAAAGACGACAAGAGGAGGCTGGTAAAAGAAAAGATGGAAGAAGGACGAGAATGAAAGAAAGGGAAGATTCGTATCAGTGACATCTAAGAGAACTTCCGCATTGGTGGATGGATTAACGCTTGTCAGATATCGACCATCAAGGAGGGAAGTGGATTTGAAAGCTCAGACTTTGTGTGGTCCTGTCCTCCAAACATATAGTTGAATAATTTAGAGATAACGAATTTACCCTTGATGTTTAATTTTGACAAAATGTAATAATTTTAGTTTATCCTATTGCTTTACCCGGAGGGACTTTACGAGATGACTTTTTTTCTTTTATGCTTAGTGTGACAATACAAAACATTTATAATTTGTTTTTTTGATCGTTTTCGTTTTATTTATTCGTTTTATAAACTTAAATGATACAAATATGATAACGAATGTTTTTAAAATATTAATGTCGATATTCCTAATTTTAAGCACTATGTTGACAATGTGGAAGATGATAATGAGGATGACCGGGAACCTTCTCCTTATTGTCAAAAGATGAATGGGGCAGTTGGGGCTGCTAATAAAAACATAAAGATTATATAAAAGATAGTGGTCATGTATAAGGATTGACATGAGATGTTTCCTTTTGCTTTGCATGGATATTATATGTCAGTGCATACTTCAACTGGGCAATACCTTTCTCTCTGGTATATAGAATGGAAGCAGTACTCCCCTTTGAGGTGGAAATCCCATCCTTGCGAGTATTAATGGAAACTCAATTAGAAGAAGGAAAGTGGGTTCAAGCCAAATTTGACTCATTTAACCCCATTATGGAAAAAGGATAACCGTGGTATGTCACGAACAATTATACAAAAGAAGGATGAAAAAACGTTTGACAAAAAGTTATGTCCCAAAGAATTTCATGAAGGTGATTTAGTTTTGAAAAAGATTTTACTTATACAAAAGGACCACAAAGGCAAATGGAATCCAAATTATGAAGGTCTGTATATGGGTATATGGTGAAGAAATCATTCTCCGATGGGGCACTAATTCTCATAAGGATGGATGGGAAGGAGTTATCATTGCTAGTCAACTCCAATGCGGTTAAAAATTCTATGCATGATAGAAGATGCAAATAAGGATATCGACATTGTTTTCAAGTTTTTGTATTTCGCTTTATTTGATAAAAAATATATCATTTGGGTTTTCATAATTTTGTTGTAAAAATGTTTTATGCCACACTGAGCTAGTAATTAAAAATAATAAAAATATTGGTAAAATGGTATATTTGTGTCAAAAAAACATCACGGGTATATTCTCTAAATGCATACTAGCTCCTAAAGGGTGTCGTGGAGGCAAAAAAGAATACAATGTAAATATAATAAAAAAAATGAGGAAAAGAAAAGGAAAGGAAGGAAAAGTAAGGGTTTTATTCATCCATGCATTCATGCACCCTCATCATATCATACCATTCATTTTTATCATCAAAACAAATTTTTAAAGGTTCAAAAAGGAAAATAAGGGCCCACAGGGGCAGGTTTTCACTTGGGCTCACTCTACTTCTTTTTCAAAAGGCATTCACGTTGTGTTTATCTACATTTAAATCAATATTCAGGTTCGCCTTTGGATGTAGACCCTCTCCTCAAGATTGGTATACTCTTTTTCAAAAAAAAAATCATTTTTGCTAAAAGTATATGTTTTTGGATCGAGGCCCTCTACATGGTAATGGTCGTCGAATCCTTTGGATGTAGACCCTCTCTTCGGGATTGGTCTAATCTTTTTCAAAAACAAATCATATCTGCAAAAAGTTAATGTTTCTGGATCGGGGCCCTCTACATGGTAATGGTTGCCGAATCCTTTGGATGTAGACCTTCTCCTCGGGATTGGTCTAATCTTTTTCAAAAAGAAATCATATGCAAAAAACTTATGTTTTTGGATTGAGGCCCTCTACATGGTAATCGTCGCTGAATCATTTGGATGTAGACCCTCTCCTCGGGATTGATATAATCTTTTTCAAAAAGAAATCATATTTGCAAAAAGTTTTTTTTTTTTGGATCCAGGCCCTGTACATGGTAATGGTCGTTGAATCCTTTGGATGTAGACCTTCTCCTCGGGATTTGGTCTAATCTTTTTCAAAAAGAATTCATATTTGCAAAATGTATATGTTTTTTTATCGGGGCCCTTTACATGGTAATGGTCGTCGAATCCTTTGAATCTAGACCCTCTCCTTGAGATTGGTCTAATCTTTTTCGAAAAGAAATCAGATTTGCAAAATGTATATGTTTTTGGATCGGGGCCCTTTATGCGGTAATAGTCGTCGGATTCTTTGGATATAGATCCTTTTCTCGGGATTTTTCTAATCTTTCTCAAAAAGATTTAGTTTACAAAAAGTTTATGTTTTTCCAAATCAGGGAACAAAAAGTTTATGGTCATTGAATCCTTTAGAAATGAGGGTGTTGGTTTGTGACCAAGATACCTTTTTAATTACCAAGATAAAAATAAGGGAAAGAGAAAGGTTGAGCACATCAATGACAAACCCAAAATCATACCGAACACATTTAATCATACAACAATCCAAATGATCATATATTTGATGTTATAAGAGAATCATGAGAAGCATTAGGAGCAAAGAAAATTTACCTTAAGGTGACCCCCTTTTGTGTGTGTGCTATGTAATAAATAAAGAGAGGGGTTTTCGAATTTTTTTCTCTTTGTCTTGAATTAGAGAAGTTGTGTGCTTATATAGGCACTTGGGGTACTACTGAAATCCTAGTCTTTAATTATAATAAAATATACGAGGAAGTAATTGCTCCTGATCAAACATATTATAGAAATTAAATGGTCACATAATATCCACGGTATTGATTATAATTATTAACGAAATATTGCCTGTAATTACTAGAATCATATTTTCTGTCACATAAAGATCGTGATCAAATTATAACATATTATTCATATAATTGATCCTAATTATTACCAAAAATATTTTCTTCTAACTATTAAAATCGTACCATTCTCTAAAAAAACATTATTATCGGGAACATTTACTTCTAATAATATCTTACCTGACTGACAAATCAATGAGACACATCACATAAGCGTAAATGCAAGATATTTATTCAAATTATTATAAAAAAAATTGCTCTTAATATTATACCCTTTTCTAAAAGCAAAAATTATGAAACGTCCTTTTCTGACATGTCATGTTAACAGTGTAAATAGAAAACAGTGGGGGTGAAAATATGTACAAAACATTTGGGCTTATGAAAAGGCTGTGATAGTTAAAAACAAATTAGATTCTGCTTCTCTTGGTTTTTTCTTCCTTTTTTTTTCTTTTTTCCCATGGTAGAATTAAAGTTAAAAAAACCTACCATCAATCAAAACATATTTTTTATTTTATTTTATTATTTATTATTATTATGTTATATATTTATTATTATTATTATTATTATTTTTTAACAAAACAAATTCATTTACCCGGACGAAATTAGGTGTTGACAATAATAATAGGATAATAATAATAAAAGATAAATAAATAAAAAGAAAAAAAAGAGACAATTTTAATCTTTTATTTGTTTCTATTTTAGCCCAAAATTTAATTTTCTCACCACCACTCTATGTTTTGTTGTTTCTACTCTAGATTAAGAAGTTAGTCTAATAATTAGAAACATAAACTATTCTAATATTTATAATCATTTACTCTGATTTTGTGCTCTGATTTTATGACACCTCCTTTTCCAGATGAGAAAAATAGTAATATATTTCTCAAGAATATCTTTTTTCTAATTATAATTAATTTGTCCTGATCAAGTTTGATTTTGTGCTATGATTTTTGTGTGATTTGATTCCTATAATGTGATAATATTAAGACCAATTCTTGCCTTTTGAAATTCGTTGTAATTAAGACGAACCTTTTTATGAGATTACTTTAGATTTAAATTATTATGTATATAAACCCATCAAGAAAAAAGAAAAGGATTTTTTTTTCTTGCCTTGAGAGACCTCTTTTAACAAACCCAAAACTCACAGTTCATCTTGCTCTTGAGTATTTTCCATAATCTTAAGCACCAAAAACCCACTCCCTCACTTCCGAAATTACACCTTCAACTACCCAACCTTGCTGCCAGTTTCATCGAGACATTTCTTTTTGTGGCAAATTTTGTGTGGTGCGATTCTTCCAGGGAAGAATATTGGTAAGATTGTATTAATCTTTATCTACGTTGAGAATGATTTGATTTTGTTCTTCGATGTTTTTACAGCAGCTGTTAGTGCACACATGGTTTTCCCGAGCCTATAACCATTTAATCATTTGTTTTATTATTTAAAACCCTTTAAATTTGAAAGCTTGATTGAATTCAAAGTGTAATAACAATTTCGAAAAAGTGGCGCAAGTTTAGTTCTACTTTCTAATTCAATCAAAATGATGATAAATAGGTGGATCTCGTTTTTAAGTATATATTTGTATATCGTCCATATATTTGAAAAAGAATCATACATTGATGTGGGTTTTGGTTATGAATGTTAGCTTCTACATGTTTTTCCTTATCATATTAATAGCTTTTAAAATGTTCCATATTATAATCAATTTCTATAATGACTTTCGTTTCTAAGTAAATAATTAAAATTTGCTTTTAAAAAGAAATACTATAATGATCATCCGCATCAACTTAACATTTTATTTTCCTTTTTTTCATTTTTTTGAATAAATAATAATAATAATAATAATAATAATAAAATATGTTTTTAAAATGATCATCTGCATCGGTCTCGTATTTAAAATATCAACATTTTCACTAAAAAAAACAATCAAGTTGTTTTCAATTTTTTTTTCTTAAAAGGATTTTCAAAAGAACTACATGACATTGATTCTCCATTATGAATGGAGATATGTAGGAGCAAGGAGAAATCCTTATCGGGCCCAAAAAACAAAAAAAAAATAATTGTTTAATTTGATTTTTCTTTGTCATCTTTATTTATTATTGTTGTTATTTTTTTAGTTTTTTATTTTTTTGAAAAATAAACATTTAAAGGAGACCACATCCATTTGTATTTTAATTAAAGGTACCGTCTTAGGACGGACATTGTAGGGTGCTAACACCTTCCTTACGCGTAAGCAACTCCCGTACCCAAAATGTGTTTTCATAGATCTTGTCCTTTTTTTTCTATGGTTTTCCATAGTTTCCTATAATAACTATGGTGGCGACTCCAAATCTCTTATTTTTAATGTTTATTTTTTGGTTCGTCGTCCCGTTGCGATTTTGGTTGCAACAGATTGGAATTCATTTGGTGTACTTGTATGATTTATCTTGTGTAAATATATGTATTTATATATGTTTATTTTATTGTAAGCTCACCCTATCTACCTGTGTTTGGCGGTGATCGTGTATTGCGTTACATTTGAGCATATGATTTTGCAAGTGGATCTGGTAAGCCATAGAGCCAGAGCGAGGTTAGACTGGGAGAAATTTTATCAGAGTTCTTATTATGTTTTTGAATCAGTTGTAAACTTTTACATTATGAGACTTTGGTATTGTAATTAAGTTTAAATTTATGGATTTTGGGATAAATTCGGAGTTATTAAATGTTTTGATTGTCCCGTGTTTTTGGGAAATGATATTTTATTAAATGATGTTTATTTATTATTTCCTTATTTTATTATTTAAATTTGTAAAATTCGGTCAAAATGTTACATTTGATATCAGAGCATTGTTTTCAAAATGATTTTTGGGGTCTGTGGGGGAGTGAGCTTATCGTGTTTCACTTGTGAGACTAATGTGTTATATTTGACTGCTAAGTTTTTGATGTGGAAGTCTTAACTAGAGCTGTTGGTGTGAACAGCTGAAAATGTGGCATGCTCAGGCTATGGCTAATAAGCGGTGTAGGAACAACGCTAGAGCGAATGACAATGGAGGACTTTATGAGGCACAAGCCAGCCAAATTCTCTAGCAAGGCCACTCTTGACGAGGCTGATGCACAAAAGTTGACCTTCATCACCTTTCTGCTAGTCGTAGATGTTGAGTATTGGTGGTAGGGGATGTAACAACTTATGCAGACTCAGGAAGAGCAAGTGACACAAACTACCTTCAAGGCGAGATTCCTGGAGAAATACTTCCCAAACAGCGCCAAACACGGGAGGGAGGCAGAAATCCTCACTTTTCAGTAGGGGGAACCTGACTATGCAGAGGCATACACAGATAAGTTTGAATATTTGGCAAGGTTCTATTCGTCCGCTGTCACCGAGGAGTGGAGGTGCAAGAAATATGAGGGCAGGCTGAAACATGAGTTGTGCCAATTCTTAGTACCACTATGGAACAGGGAGTTCCTAGTCTTGGTGGAGCAGGCCAAGGTCGTTGAACAATTGGAGATGGGGCCTAACAGAGTGGCACAACCACAAAAGACTACTGTCGATACCAAACAGTAGAAGAAGCCCTATAGTCGTCCACAGTCTTCTGCTAGGAAACTACAGTACTTTAATTGTAGTGGGGAGCATTTGAGGAGGGATTGCCAAAACCCTCTAGTAGCTCAGGTGGTGGTACTAGCACTGGCAAGTGCTACATTTATGAGCAAACTAGACACTTTGCTCAACAGTGTCCTAACAAGAAACCAGCTGGTGGCGCTCCAACAAAGAAGCCAGTGGGAGAACAACCTAGATCACCAGGGCGTGTGTTTGCACTAACTAGCACCGAGGCGACTTAGTTAGGTAATCTGGTGCAGAACGGTTGTGGTGTTGTTTGGTTCAGAAGCCACTCACTCATTCATATCCAAAGAGTGTGTGGGAGGGCTCGGACTTGTAATGCGAGATTTGGGGTCCGGGCCGATAGTTACGACACCAGCGTCTGGCGAGGTATCCACCAACTCGGTTTGCATGGGATGCCCTATGGAAGTGGCAGACCGCAGGTTCAAGGTGAATCTCATATGCTTGCCGATGGAGGGTCTGGATGTGATTCTAGGGATGGACTGATTATCCAATAACTACATTGTTATCGATTGCGGACAACGCAGAGTAGTGTTCCAAGATACATAGGGATGGAGATGATATCGTCTAACCAAGCGACAAAGGAGATAGAAGCTAGAGCTACTTACTTCATGATAGTGGCTCAACGAGAAAAGAATAATACAACTAAGTAGATCAGAAGCATACCAGTGGTGGATGAGTATGGTGATGTATTTCCAGACGAAATTCCTCAACTACCTCCAAGTACGGATGTGGATTTCGCTATTGATCTCATCCCTAGAGTTGGCCCCGTCCTGATGGCACCATATAAGATGGCACCGGCAGAATTAGCTGAGTTGAAAAAGCAGATTGAGGACCTGCTTAAGAAGAAGTTCATCCGACCGAGTGCATCACCATGGGGAGCACCGGTGTTGTTAGTGAAGAAGAAGGACGACAACTCCAGACTGTATGTTGACTACCGTCAGTTGAACAAGCTAACTATCATGAACAAGTATCCACTACCGAGGATCAATGACTTGTTGGATCAGTTGAGAGGAGCAACAATATTCTCTTAGATTGATTTGAGGTTTGGATATCATTAGATCTTAGTCAAGCCAGAAGATGTGTAGAAGATAGCTTTCAGGTCACGCTATGGACACTACAAGTGTGTGGTGATGTCGTTCGGGGTGACAAATGCTCCTACCATATTCATGGATTATATGAATAGGATCTTCTGGCCGTACTTGGATCAATTTGTCGTAGTGTTCATTGACGACATATTAATCTATTCAAAGAGTCAGGAAGAACTCGCAGATCACTTGAGAGAAGTACTAACAGTTCTCAAGGAGCATCAATTGTATGGAAAGTTGTCTAAATGTGAGTTCTGGCTGGATGAGGTGCAATTCTTGGGTCATGTAATATCAGTCCAAGGAATAGCAGTGGACGCAGCCAAGATTGAGACGATGGTGAAATGGGAGGGGCCATAGATGGTTACTAAGGTACGAAGTTTCTTGGGATTTGTAGGATACTACCGATGCTTCATCGAGCGGTTTTTCAAGATGGTGAGTCCATTGACACAACTCACTAGAAAGGACCATCATTTCTCTTGGACAGACAAGTGTGAGGCTTGTTTTGAGGATATGAATAGAAGGTTGACCATCGCACCAGTGTTAGCCATTCTAGACACGACCAAGACTTTTGAGGTATATTGTGATGCTTCATACCAAGGGTTGAGTTGTGTACTGATGTAGGAAAAATGACCAGTCACTTATGCATCTCACCAACTAAAGGTGCATGAAAAGAACTACCCTACTCATGACTTGGAATTAGTTGCAGTGGTATTTGCCCTCAAGACTTGGAGGCATTATTTATATGCGTCCCAATTTCAGGTATTCAATGATCACAAGAGCTTGAAGTATTTGTTCGATCAGAAGGAACTAAACATGAGACAACGCAAGTGGATGGAATATTTAAAAGATTACAACTTTTGGCTTTTATACCACCCTACTAAAGCCAATGTCGTTGTAGATGCTATGAGTAGAAAGATAGTTCACATGTCTGCTATGATGATGAAGGAATTGGAACTGATTGAGAAATTACAAGATATGAACTTGGGACTACACATGGGTGCAGGTCATGTACGGTGCAGTATGCTGAGAATTTCCAATGGGTTTCTAGAGGAGATTCGGGTGGAACAAGGTAATGATCAGGATCTATAACAGATCATTGGATGGTTGGACACTATTAAGGGAAAAGACGACATCCTACAATTCTAAGAGAGGGTGTGTGTACCTAGGAAACTGGCACTGAGGAAGATGCTCTTGGAGGAAGGGCATAAGAGTTATCTTAGCATACACCCATGTATGACTAAGATGTACCGAGATCTGAAAGCAACATTCTGGAAGACTGGTATGAAGATTGACGTGGCAGATTATGTAGCATCATGCTTAGTATGCCAAAAGACGAAGATTGAACATCAGAGGCTAGGTGGTACGTTAGAGCCTCTGGATATTCCTCAATGGAAATGGGCCAACATTTCCATGGATTTTGTGACACATCTTCCAAGGTCAGTGAGAGGGAATGACTCGATCTGAGTGATTGTAGACAGGTTGATGAAGTGCGCCCACTTTCTATCGATTAATCAGAAGATGTCGGTGAACAAATTGGCAGATTTGTATGTTAGAGAGGTGGTTAGGTTGCATGGAGTGTCGACGAGTATAGTGTCAAACAGCGATCCAAGGTTCACCTCGAGATTCTGCTAGTCGTTGCAGGTAGCCTTGGGTACTCAGTTGAGATTGAGCTCAGCATATCATCCTCAAATAGATGGTCGGTCTGAGAGAACTATACAGTTCTTGGAGGATCTACTGAGGACATGTGTATTAGATCATTTGGGTTCTTGAAGTGATATGCTACCACTGGTGGAATTCACGTACAATAACAACTACCATTCCAGCATCGGGATGGCACCATACGAGACATTGTATGGCAGAAGATGTCGGACACCATTATGATGGCAATAGGATGGAGATTCAATAGTACTTGGTTCAAAATTTCTGCAGCTAATTGCTGAGAAGGTGAAGATAATACAAGAACGGATGCGTGCAACTTAAAGTCGGCAGAAGTCCTAAGCAGATAAGAGGAGGAGGTCGCTGGAATTTGAGGCAGGTGATCATGTATTCCTTTGGGTTACACCGACACTTGGCATTGGGAGAGCTCTCAAGTCGAGAAAGCTAACTCCTAGATTCATTGGGCCGTACCAGATCACGAAAAGGATTGGACCGACAGCTTACGAGATTGCTTTGCCACCTCACCTGGAAAACCTACACAATGTCTTCCATGTATCACAACTAAGGAAGTCCATTGCAGATCCCACTCATGTGCTAGAGAAGGATGATGTTCAGGTGCACGAGGACCTGACAATTGGAGTTGGACTAATGAGAATCTTGGATTCTCAAGTCAAGCAACTCAAAGGGAAGGAGATCCGGACTGTGAAGATCCTACGAGGCAACACAAGAGATGACATGGGAGATGAAGGATCTCACGAGGAAGTCGTATCCTCACCTATTTCCTGGTAAGTCTAATTTTCGAGGACGAAAATTCTATAAGGTGGAGGGAATGTAAGACCCGCTAAATTTAATTAATTAAATAACTAATTAATTAATAAATACAGGTAGTGGGAGCCTTTATAGCATTAAATGTTTATTGGTATGATGTGGAAAAGTACTAGCTTAAATGGTTGAGAGTTCTTGATTGTGTGATAGGACTTGGGTTCAAGTCCTATGTATGCCATTTATGTGTTATTTAATTTATTATTGTTTTGATATCTTGATGGATCATGATAAGTGATAATAAAATCCTAGAATCTTAGGAATTTATCACGAAACATGAATTGGTTGAATGATTGTGCATTGATTGGACCTTGGCATGGTTATGGGTTCAAACCTTGCTAGATCCAAATTAAGCTTTCTTTTCTGCTAAACTTATTTTTGGAAAGGATGAGAAGGGTTGGGAACCCTAACATCCACGTGAATGGCAATTACACTCATTTTAATGTCATTTTCGTTTTAGGGTCATTAACCTTCATTAACCCATAATTAAGTGACCAATTGAGGAAGAAAGATAGAGTTTTGAGTCTGCCATTATTGAGTGAAGCAAAGGAACTGAATTGGGAGAGAGCCAAAGGGAGGCCATTGATGATCAAGGAGGAACTCTCAAAATTTCCAATTTTAAGCAAAGGAATCCAGGTTAGAGGAGTTGGACTACGTTATCTTTATGTTTTTGAATAACTGCATGAACCATAACATGTTTGGGTATGATTCTTCCCTTCCTTTAATTGAAATTTCGTGTTTCTGGAATTTTTCCAGAAACTGCTTGGCGGACGATGAATTATCGCCAAGCGACTCATGTTGTGTTCTGTATTTTCTGGGTTCTTATGAGGAACCACCTGGCAATGAGCTAGGAGCCGCCACGTGACTCAAGTTGTGCCACCCAGTTTTTGGGTTTTCTTATGAATTGTCTGGCGGTGATGAACACCCGCCAGGCGACACGAGCCATGTGGGTTCGATTTTGGTGTTTTTGGAATCTTGGAGTGTTTCTAATCGGGAAAGAAGGGAAGTGGCCCCAGGGTTAATTGTTAGATATGAAGAATTGATTGAATTACGCCATGAATTGGATGTTAATTGAATGAAATCATATGAACATGGTTAGGGTTTTGGGAAATTTAGGGATTTTCAAGTCAGTGAGGATTGATGCACGAATTACATTGAGCAGTTGTAGTTTAACTTTTAAATTGATATTAAATCGCATTGAATGAACGTTGGTGTAACACCCCCGGATCCTCTTGGGCTTACCAGGCATCCCACCTGCCACCCTCAAACCGGTTGTGTTAGGTCTGCAGCCCAATACACCCCAACCCCTCACCCTTCTCCATCCATTCATACTGGATGGGTTGTTGCCAGTGGGAATCGAACCCCCAACCTGACCTTTAACACCCCTGGCAAACCAGCAGATGCTACCAGTTGTGCTGCAGCGCAACTGGTAGCATCTGCTGGTTTGCCAGGGGTGTTAAAGGTCAGGTTGGGGGTTCGATTCCCACTGGCAACAACCCACCCAGTATGAATGGATGGAGAAGGGTGAGGGGTTGGGGTGTATTGGGCTGCAGACCTAACACAACCGGTTTGAGGGTGGCAGGTGGGATGCCTGGTAAGCCCAAGAGGATCCGGGGGTGTTACAGTTGGCGTGGCGAATTATGGAAGTGGACAAAGGAATGCGTTTTGGAAAGATTTGAGACTTAGAAATTGGATTCACACAGTGTGAGGAGAAGTTCTGGAATTTCCAGAAATTGGTGCATCGCCTGGCGGCAAGCTATATGCCGTTAGGCACCATTGCAAGATAGAGTGACGTTTTGGTGTTGTGAAGTGTAGAGGTGATGTGACCCCAACAAGCCCAAGCTCAAGTGCATCAACAAGCCTAAGCCCATATCAAGGCCCAATCACTAGAAGCATGATGAGAAAGATTCACATGGGCCTCTCACAAGATGATCAAGTCAATCATGGGCTTTTTACATTATTTACATGGGCTAAAGAAATCTCTAAAATATGAGATGATGCATGAAGGAAGTAGTCTAGATTTAAATTGGGCCATTGTTTAGGCTTTGCTTTCAATAAAAGCTAGAACACTTGTTGGGATCATTTGGGTCGAGCCCAATGTGCCACCTTTGGCCAAGAGTTACTAGAGTGGCTCTCCTTTTGGATGCAAGCAAAGCATGAACTAAGCAAGGAGCATGTGATGGAAGCATGGTGTGTGTGACTTGGGCAAGGAGAGTGTGATACGCCACTTGGCACCATCTAGACTCATCTACTACATCACATGGTCTACAATCAAGCTTCTTCTCCAAGCTACATTTGCATTTCATCTTTGTTGCATTTTCTCTTTATTTGGCCGGCCATGTGCCTATAAATAGAGCCACTCAAATAATGTAATGGTTACTCTTGAAATTGCTAATAGATGCTAGTGTTTGAGATCACTCCACACTTCTATTAATTTGAGAGCACACATGGCTAACCTTCTCCTTCATCTCCTCTAGCAACCTTCCATACCATAGCTCCACTTCTACTCTTCATCTTCACCAAATTCTCCATTTCCGAGAGCAACCTTTCTCTATTCCGCTGCACTTCATCTTCTCCTCAACATTTTTCCATGGATTTCCTCCCTCTCCTACTCCAAGGACGTCCATCACTATGGGAATAAGAAAAGATCTTCATCTAAGGGACATTGGTAAAGATCGTGCAAAATTTTCAGCAGCTTGTTTTTCGATGAACGCACATGAGAAGTCTATTTTTTATGGTGTTTTTAAGCATGCCAAATTACCATATAGAAGTGCCTCAAACATTTCAAAGTGTGTGCATGCTACCATTAATAAAATATCTGGTTACAAGAGTCATGATGCTCACTTGATGTTGCTTCACTTACTTCCCATGGCAATACAAAGCATTATGCCTAATATAGTGGCTAACCCTTTTATTCGATTTGGGTCATTCTTTTGCTCTATTTGTCAAAAGGTTATACAATTACAGGATATGGATTACTTGAAAGCAGAAGTAGTAGATATTATTTGTCAACTAGAGATGATTTTTCCACCTAGGTTTTTTGACATAATGACTCACTTGCCTATTCATCTTCCAAATGAAGTGAGATTAGGTGGGCTCGTTCAATTTCGATGGATGTATCCTATTGAAAGATATTTATGTAGATTCAAGAGTTATGTTCGTAACAAAGCTTATCCAAAAGGTTCAATTGTTGAAGGGTATTTGGTAGAAGAAGCTTTGACCTTTTGCTCAAGATATTTACATGAAGGTGTAGAGACAAGGCTAAATAGAGAAGGTCGTAATTATAACTACAACGATTTATGTGAAGTAGACTCAAGTGATTATTTCTCAACTCTTGGTCGACCTATAGGGAAGAAAAATGGTAAACCATTTTCATTGGATTTGTCATCAAAAGCTCAAGCTCATCGATACCTCTTATTCAATTGTGGTGCACTCGACATATACATTAAGTATGATAATAGTTCATTGCCTTTTTTATCTTTAAAAACATTTATTTTCTAATTCTAAAAAATAACATAATAATGCATTTGTAGGGAGTATGATGACATTGTTAATAGCCACATTAAAAGAGGAAAGTGGAAGAAAGCGAAAACCCAAAGTCAAGAATTTGGCGTACATTGGTTTCAATAACTACAAGTTCTGCAAGTTCTAAGGATGAAAATCCAAGGATTGAACCTATCACTTATTATGGAGCAATCAAAGATATAATTGAGTTGGACTATTATGGTAGCTTTAAGTTTGTGATGTGTGATTGTGACTGGTTTGAGGGTGAAGAGGACAAGTATGGTCTCACGTGTGTATATTTCAACAAAAGATGTTACGAAAATGATCCTTTTGTGCTAGCTTCTAAGGTGCACCAATGTTTTTATATCTAGGACCCTTTAGAAGAAAAGAGACATTATGTCATGAAAAAAGTTCCAAGAGATTATTTTAACATGGGTGATGGATCTAACAAATCAAATGCCACTGAACTAAATGCTACAAACAATAATGATGAACTAAATTGGGTTAGAGAGGATATGTTTGTCACAATTTTTGATAAAGCTTCTAATGTTGGGGAAAAAAGTACTTCCGAAGATGAAATTGATGACACTTTATTTGACTAGGACAATTCATAATCAAAATTTAATTATCTATGAGTGTAAAGGAATGTTTGTCCAAGGCGATATTCACATTTCATGGACACTGGTCTCGATTATCGAGAAATACAAAATAACTTCTTAATTAT
>Ga0214544_1000741_pt1 | contig 62937 bp, 35 predicted proteins | sample CNSS3metaG_FD_160074 | JGI IMG/M metagenome (GOLD analysis project Ga0214544, IMG submission 160074) | Root nodule microbial communities from cowpea collected in UCLA plant growth center, Los Angeles, California, USA - CNSS3 | ecosystem: Host-associated > Plants > Roots > Nodule | place: USA... | reverse complement strand
TATATATATATACCCACCCCCATTTATATTCAATGCATATTACTAAAAATACTAATAATTAAAAACACACATAATTGTCATACATAAAACTCGAATCCAAATCCTTTCCCACAAAGGAGTACTCTCAACCACTTGAGCTAATATTATTCCACATCACCTCAATCAATATTTAATCCCATAAAGACTTCCACTATCCACATTTATTAATTATTTATTTATATAATTAATTAAATTCCACAAGTCTTACACTACACCTAACTAATAATATATTAATGTTATTATTATTAATATGATTAGTATTAATAAATATTTATTATTATTATTATTATAATATTATCATCATTGTGTATGGGATCCATGATCTACAATATTGATATACTATTCTACTACCATTATTGTTATTATTATTATTTGAATTAATATTACTATTATTATTAATAATATTATTGAATATTTATTATTATTATTATTATTATTATTGTTGTTGTTAATAGTTTGCATTATCATTATTCTTAGTAGTAGTAATAATAATATTATTATTGTTTTGTACGGGATCCATAACCCATAATATGCCAATATATATATTGGTTAAGTGTTTTATATGGTCAATTCATTTTAAATATTGGTTTAAGTTTTTATGTCTATGTTTCTGTTAACAAATTTTAATAGTTTTGTATTTTTATTTTGTACGGGAACCATAAAGCACAATATATGTATATCTTATTTTAACAATGATTCGTGTATATGCATTTCATTTTAATATAATATATAATTCAAAAATTTAATTATAAATTTTAATCATAGAACAATATTGTTTTAGTATTGGTATTATTATTATTAGTAGACTTATTATTATTATAAAAAAATATATATATTTTTTAAATATTATATATATATATATATATATATATATATAAATATAATTATGAACAATTATAACACTTAAATATAATTACATAAATAAATTATTTATTTAAAATTAATAATAATTATAATAATTTTCCTAATCTAAGTTTAAAAGAAAACAGAAAAAAACGACCCGTGCAATAATACCATAGCAAACACATTTTTTATTTAATGTTGGTTTAGTAAACAATAGTAACTAAAGAATAATAACTCAATTTTAACCCTACAATAATAACAAATTAAAAATATTCTAAATATTAAAATATTTAAACACTTCAACTTCTACCTTCTCATCAATTAATGTTATTCTTATTAATCAAAAATAAATCAACAAAGTAGTGTAAATGACTACTAAGATTATTATGATCTACTATATTAATTTTAAAAAATCAATAATAAAAAATACTACTTATTTACAATTATTATAAAAATATACACAAAATTAAAAAATTTAACTTTATTATGTCATGTAATTCTTAACTTAAGTATTATATTTAAAATTCAACAATAGGTCTTGCAAAATATTTTTATACATTATGTATAACCTCATAAATAAATTTCTACACGATCCAAAAATTTCATTTTTACATCCAAAAAGACATTCTGCATTAACTAATACAGAAATATTTTATATTTTATTTTCAAAACAATAAATCAATACTAAAATAATAATTAAATAATAAAATTATCTAATAATTAAATATTAATTCATTAAATAATTATATCATATCCGAGTAAAAATAAAATAAAATCAAAGACCCGTGCCCACGGGTCAAAACCTAGTTAAAATTAAAAATAACACGTATTTCGAGACAGAGCACCAAAATCAAAAATAAAATTGTATTTATATTAAATTATAATATTGTACGTCAGTTTAAGAAACAATGCCGACCATGACTTCTCATTTCCCAAGTTATATTTCATTTCTCCCATTTTTTTCTTGAAAAATAACTTTTTTGATAATTAAATTTTGATAATTTTTTTTATAATTTAAAATAACATTTTTGAAGTGACTTTTATTTTTTTATTTTTCTATATTTTAAAACTACTTAAAAAATACTATTTCAAATTATAAGAGAAAGCATATGAGCTATTTATGAAATTTTCCTACTTTCCCCTTTTCCTTTCAATGTTCAGAAATACATTTTATTCGGTCAACAAAAGTGAAAGTTGACCACAAGGAGAGTAACAGAGTTTAAGCCACCATTTCCCATGCATCAAAAATTCACAATAACAAAATAAAACAATAAAATAAAGTCAAAGCAACTGCACTTTTGAATAATCTCACAAGTTTTCATATGGCTCAAATAAACATTTTAAGTATTATAAAATCAATAATATATATGGAGAGATTTAAAATCTTGAAAGCACATCAAACTTCAACGACATTTTTTAAAAGTTATTCTTAACATTTTTCTTAAGTGGGAACCTTTCTTTATTTTGACATCAAATAAAGATGAGATGAAGCCTGAATAAGGAATAAAATGTGCGACATAAAAGAAAAAAGAAAATGAAATGTACTTAACAAAAGATTATCTTAATTTTAGTTCTAAAAGTGATAGGACATCCAATTTTTCAATTCAGGTCTATTTAGTTCAAAATATATCTTAGATCGAGATCAAAAACCTAAAAAAAAGGATAGGGAAAAAGTTAAAAAAAAAATATTAAGAAATAATGATTTTTATAAAATAAATTATCATTTATATAAAACTTAGTTATAACCTTAATCTTTTATTATTAAAAATTATTTTAGTATTATATTTTTGAAATCCTTCACTACTCTCATACATTTTTTAGATTTTAACATTCTTCCAAAAAAAATTCCGACCTCAACATTACACTTATATCGAATAAGACATAATGACATACTCTTATCATTTCCTCATATAAAATTTCCATTTAGTGCATTTCATTTTTATTTTTCTTTTTATGTCATACATTTCGATATCATCTCATCTCTATGAACTTTTATTTATTTAGGAAAAATGTTAAGAATAACTTTTAAAAAACGTTAAAATTTGATGTGCTTGCTTTAAATCTTTCTTTCTATATATATATATAATTTATTATATATATATATATATATATATATATATATATATATATATATATATATATATATATATATAATGTGTTTAAATTTATTTTTCAAAACATGATAAAAAAAATATAAAATAAAATATTATATTGTTGTTTAAACCAAGTTAAACCATATATATCAGTTCGCGTGTTAACATATATGTATAAATCTGACAATAATGTGGTAATCCTGTTAGGTAACAATGTGGTAATCCATGCCAGTAGGTCATGCCTCAGAGGAGGAGTGCACCCTAAAGAACATATTAACAATGTGGTAATCCTGTTAGGTCTATAGAAGGAGTTCTACTGAGGAGATACAAACATCAATGAGACCACATAAAAACATTAACATCATTCTCAACCAAAAACCTTAAAGCAATTGATTTATGGGTTTTTATCCTTATATAATACTATAATTTCTCATTTCTATCTAATTTGGGACTTAAATTCATACTTTAATTCTTAATAAATCCATGTTAGTGGACCAAGTGCCAGAGGAGGAGGCAACCTCAAAAGTAGACTGGCATGATGGACTACAACTTTGTCAATTCTAGCTTCTTTGATGAGGATCTCTATGCAAAGGGGTAAGTGATTGCGCCATCACATATTGGATTTTCAAGGAAGAGGAGTACACCAAAACAGTAACAATGAAGGATAAGGATATGAAGTTCCCATAATGTTTGGGAGCTATATAGAGCAAAAGAATATTATTAGGCTTTGGAGGCCTATACGATTATTTTGGTAACTTTGTTGTGAATACATAGCCATGCTACACTTCTATTTATAGTGTTCATATGGATGACTTACACTAGGTTCATTTTAAGGAGAGAAAGTTTGCGAGGAAAGAAATCAGACTTCATGGACTGTTCGTTTAAGAGTATGTGTGCAGAAGGAAGAGCGAACATTTGAGGAATCCATCACATTTGTTAATCGCGGGTTATATGCGAAGATATAGGGAGATTGGGTTGGGGTATTACATATTTACCCCTGGCAACCATGAGAAGATGCAACCATGGCATGGGAAAAGCAGATCCTGTGTGAAGGATTCAATCCCATTGTGTTGCTGGATCGGATACGGTGATAGCTGGATCAGATACACTCGATAGTGGATCGAATCCGTGCTCAGCTGGATTGGATACGTGGTGAAGGGATCAAATATGCATGGTGAGGGTGGATCGAATACGCATTGGCTGGTGAGGGTGGATCATTTGTTGTGTTTAAAAAAAATTAAGAAATTCATTTACAACACTAATTTAACTAAGGGCTAAGTGGTAATTTGATTATTATTTCTACTAAAACATATTTTTTAATCTATCCCATCAATCAATATTTCCCAAGCTTTCACAAAAATTACTTCTAAATTTACTCACCATCATTTCTAAATCCCTTAAAAAAAACAACACAAATTTCACTCTTAAATCAACTCAAACTCTTTCACTCACTCTCTCTCAATCACTCTCCTTCAAGTTAACAGAGCATTAGTGTCTCACAACCATTAATATTGGTGCGTTTCTACTTCATTAGTTTCTTTAAATTTTATCGTTACTGAACAACCACACCTATATTATTTTAATTAATTAATAGCATAACAATTAGGGCATAACAATTAGGGTTAGGGATAACAATGGAACGCAACGGGATGAGTTTGCTATTCCATACTCATTCCCATAGAAAAAAATTATCAACATACCCATACTTAAAACTCAATAGGTATCAAACTTTTATTCCATCATCATCCCCACCAAGTAATAGGTATATTGTAGTATTCATACCCATACCCGTTTTTTTACTATTTCAATATTAATTATTTTATTTTATAAAATAATAAAAATTACGGTAAATGAAATATAATATTGTCAAATAGTCAATAGTAAGAGGAGGGTTGTTTCTTCGATATCCAATATTTAGAAATAAATTATAATTGCATAAATTTCAAATTGGAATAGCAAATAAAATTTTATCAAAACTAAAATATTTATTAAATTTGTAAACATTAATGAAACCTAATTGATAAATTTTAAAAAATATAAAAGGAAAACCAATATTCAAATTAAAATATATTTTAAATGTCTGTTTACTTTAATTTTTTAAATTCTAATGAATATTTTTTATACACTAATAAAAGTTATAATACATCACTTCGTCACTTGATCAAAATCACACCAAGAACAAATATTAAACTAATAAAATTTTAACATAGATCTTATATATTTTTTAACTTTTAACTTCAATATAAGTTGGATGGTGATAAAAAAAATCATGGCAATTACATTAAATGTTTATATTATAGTATATAAATTTGTTTTCACAATTATAGTGACAAAATTACAATATGATTGATAATGGGTTAGAAAATAAAAAATAATTATATAAAATACATCAAAATTTTATTCTATATAATAAAAATAAACAATAAATAAAAATATTAAAAAATTATCAAATGTGTACATTATTAGAAACAATTTGAGAGACTATTGAATGAAATCGCATAAAGGAAAACAAATGTATAATTAAGGGTATGATAAGATGAAAAATACATTAGAGATCTAAGAAAACTATTCAAATATCAACATAGTCAATGGTTGAGAAATATAGAAAATTTTTTAAGTGAAACAAAAGAGTTCTTCAAATGAAATAACAATTAATAACAATAAAGTAAAAAAAACAGATAAACATTAATAATTAAAACGGGACGGATTCGGACAATATCCACGAAATAGAATTATTTGTCATCTCTAGTAAAAATAAACATTAATTTCAAAATAATGTGAATAAATATTTTATTCATAAAATTTTGATAGAGATTTAACATTATTATCATATTTGTACATATATGTTAACATGCAAACTGACGAATATATATGTAGTGACAGATCTTAACTAATATTTTAGGGAAAGTCAAAATAATACAATCAAAATTTATATATTTAATTATTGTCACTAAGGCAAAAGTAATGAATATATAACTTAGTATAACCATAAAAATATAAAAAAATCATAATTATTGTCATTTGTTCCTTCGTATTCTTGAACTCATCAATAATTGTATCAGAACTAAAATTTTCAACTATTTATTTTTCAATGTAAATAAACATATTGTCAGCAAAAAATTCACCCTCCATCTTTTATTCAACAATCTTGTTTTGATAATCTTCATTACAAAAAATAATTTTTCTATTATAGTAATGACTCCCATGTAATTCTTTGAATTTTAAGAAAGAACTTCTATAATTGAACAATTGGGTCATTAGTATCATGGTTCAGAATATATGTGAAAATGTTGAATTTGCCATGTTTTCATCTTCATGGATAGTTTCCCTTTTTATCACCTTTAAAATATGAATTTGTTCTTTTATTCTTCATCAATATAGCTTTTTTTAAGTTTAAGACTCAAAAATAATTTGTCATAATTTAATAAAAAATTGAGACATAAATATTAAAATAAAAATTTATGATAATCAAACTACAATCAAAAATCCGTTATGAAAAAAACACATAGTACAATGTTTTTTTCTTCTATATTCATAAAAATGAATATACAAAAAGCTCGTGAGATAAAAAATAATGTTAACTATTAAATTAATATTTCACTATCAAGTGAGACAAAACAAATATTTCTTTTTCAAGAATAAAAGAGAACATATAAGAGACGAGAGTAGAAACAACGGTTTTTTTTCTCCTTAAAAATAAAAAAAAAAGTTAAAAATGAAAGATGAGAACAATATGTAAGAAATTCAGAAAATAAATAAAAAATACCTTAATAATGTTTTCATTCTTTATTATATTTGATTTTAGATTTTATTATTAATTAATATTAAATATTATGATTTATAAATCAAATAAAAATAAATTTAATTTAATTTTCTTTGACTTTTTCATATACTATACATAATTTAAAAAATTTAAAATACTATACAAAATTTCAAAAATTTCAAAAAAAAATAAATAAATAATTTTAGGGAACCATAGCCCCTCTGTATTATGCTCCACCCTGTATATATTGTTTGTCTTGGTATTGAAAACAATATAATATTTTATCTTTTTTATCATGTTTTGAAAAATAAATTTAAACACATATTATATATATATATATATATATATATATATATATATATATATATAAATATAAAGCACATCAAAGTATCAACACCCTTTTAAAAGTTATTCTTAACATTTTTCCTAAATAAATAAATAAATTGGAAACCTTTCTTTTTTCTTTTTCATATGAAATAGAGATGTGATGATACAAGAATAAGGACATGAAATGTATGACAAAAAATAAAAATGAAAATGAAATGCACCAAATAGAAATTTCATATGAGGAAATGACAAGAGTATGTTACCCGATATAAGGGAAATTTGAGGTTGAAAATCTTTCTTGTTAGGAAGAATGTGAAAACCTAGAAAATGGTCTAAGAATAGTGGATGTTTTTAAAAGATAACACTAGGATATTTTAATAATAAAAGGTTGAGACTATAAATAAGTGTTGTGTTAATGATAGTTCATTTTATAAAAAATCACAATCTCTTTAGACTTTTTTTCTACACTTCTCCTTTACCTTCTTTCTAGGGTTTTAACCCTAATCTAAGGTATATTTTGAACTAAACAATGATTTTTCCACTAAACAGAAGCTAAAATGACCTAGATTAGAAGATTGAGTGTCCTAATGCAGTTATGATGTAACATAAATCGCGACAGGATGACAAACCAAAAAGAAATTTGGTTTGAAAATAGAGATTTGAAGCCATCACTATTGTTTATTCTGAAAAGCTATGGAAAACTATAAAGATAAAACAAAGTTTGTGAAAACCAAACTTCCTAATTAGAAAACTCTTAAATAATGACAAATTTTAGAAAACAAAAATATGTTAGAGACCAATTTCCTAATTAGAAACCAATTTAAAGACCAATAATTTTGGTAGTCAAAACCTAGCTAATGTTAGTGACCAATTTAGAAACTAATTATTTTGGTAGTCAAAATCTTGGTAGCTAATGTTAGTGACCAATTTAGAAACTAATTCATAATATAAACTATATTAATTATCAATTAGAGACTAATTATAATTTTTTGCAACTATTTAGTTATCAATAATTTTTAGTTTTTAAATTGGTACCTAAATTTGTCACTATATAGTGACTATTTATTTTTTTCTCACTAAAATTGGTCATTATTCAAAGATTTTCTTGTAGTGTATTACAAATTTATAAATTAGATACTTCATTGATAAGTGTCGATAAAGTATCCTCAAGTATCGGACACGGATATGTGTTGGACACGGATACGTGACCCAGGTTGAAATATTGATGCATCATAGGCTAGAGAGAAGAAAGACAAAAAGAAGAGAGAGGAAGAAAAAATGTGTACCATTATTATTGAACTAAAAATAAAGGAGATTTCTATAATTTTAATTATTTTATTAATTTATTTCACAAATTCTATTTATTTATTTATTTATATTTTTGTAAGTGTTATTTCACAAGATTTACATGAAAAAAATCGTCATAACAGTATATCATCATATCCTTATACAATCATATTGTCATATATTGTATCCATATTGTTATATCGTCTTATCGTTATATCGTGTTATCGTTATATATCATATATGACCATATTGTCATATCGTTATATCATATATCGTCTTACCGGTATATCATATATCATATTATCGTTATATCGTCATATTATTATATTATCATATCGTAATATCTTTATATCACTATATTGTTTTATCGTCATATCGTTATATCATCATATTGTTATATCGTCATATCACCATATGTCGTTATATCGTCATATCATCATATGTCGTTATACCGTCATATTGTTATATCATCATATCATCATGTTGTTATATCGTCATATTGTTATATCATCATATCATCATGTTGTTATATCGTCATATCGTCACGTAATCATATTATCATATTGTTATATCGTTTTATCATTATATTGTTATATATCATATATATTATCGTATCGTCATATTTATAAAATTATAAAATAATAAAATTACATGTGGTGACAATTGATTAAAGTGACATGACAAATAATAAACATGTCAACCACTTAATAATTACATCACTAAGTTTATCAAAGGTAACAGTAGGGATTCAATTAAAAAAAATTAAATTTCTTGAGTACTCAATATACTATAAAACTTTAGTCATGATTCAATTGAAAGTTCCCAAATTTATAAGGACTTAAAACATTAAACCACTTATAAATTATAAATTTTTTAAATAAAACATAACACTTTAATTACTTAGTAAAGATATTATACATATTTACTTTTATATATAAATATTTTATAGTAATGCAGTATAAAAAGGATGAAGAAAATAAGAAAGTTAATTAATTAAAAATGGTATTATTATTAAAAGAACAGAGATAAGATTAATTTATAAAATAATTCTTATAATAATAATTAATAACAATTAAAATAAATAAATATTCAAAATTAAAATTTAGTATAAACAATAGTTGAGATTACCTAGACGAAAGAGAAGAAAGATAAGAGCTAGAGAGAAGAAAGACAAAACTTGTACCATTATTATTGAACTAAAAAATAAAGGAGATTTCTATCATTTTAATTATTTAATTATTTTATTTCACAAGTTGTATTTATTTATTTATATTTGTAAGTGTTAGTTGACAAGATTTTACATGATAAAATGGTGATATTTAAGTATTTGACCTTAGGTTTGTGAAGATGTATAATGGAAAGCATAAAGAAAGTTGTTTAAACTAAAAGAAAAGAAGAAAGAAATATGATGAAAAGAGTGATTTGATTTTATTTGGATCCATCATTTGTGGATTACATGAAATAATATTCATATAAGAAAACAATGGTGGATGATAGATAAGACAAAAGAGGTAATTAACATGGATATTGGCACGTGCAATCTTCGATGGGACTGCAGTGTCCACTCGCTAAGTTTCCACGCTTTTTGGTACAATCACTTTGACACTGACTCTCGTGACAACTCCCAGTATACAACGTCTCATCACACCTTCTTGCTTCTACCATTTTCATTCCTCCTTCATTTTCTACATCACAAACACAATTCAAAATGCTCAACTTCATAATAATTTAACTCTTTCACAACAAATAATTCATTTCAAACCAAAACATAACATACCAATATCAATGGAAACAACAAGCAGTAGGAGCAAAACTGAAGTGATGAACTTCATGTTAAATGATCTTTCAGTAATGTTAAGCTGCTTACTCTTTAGTTCAACTCTCCAAAATAATTCTTTGTGATGAGTTGGTATGATGTATGTTGTGATATATATACACTGCTATTATCACACACATTTAATAAAAATAATCAATACCTTTTCTCTTGTAAATCCTACATTTATTAATATATTTATTAAGAATTTATTAATATATTTATTAAGAGTAAGACCAATTTAAAATATATAAGTGAGAGTAAATCATCTTATAAGTTAATTTTTGCAAGATTGAGTTAGACTTAAATTCAATTTTTTATGTGCATTATAAATTTTATTGGATTTATTATTCATTATTAGGCCATATACAAATAGGAATAATCATCATGTTGAAAGTTCCACATCGACTAGAGATAAGACTAATTCATAATATATAAGTGGGTGCAAACCTCACCTTATAAGTTAATTTTGTGGGGGGTGGAGTTAAGCTTAAAATTCATTTCTTAACACATAATCTTACAAACTAATTTTGAAGAAAGGAATTAGTCTCACTCATTTCTTTTGTATTTGGGTTGGGTTGGGCTGTTTTTTTAGCCAACATATTGGATTTACAAATGCAAACCTAATATTTTTGTGATTTTGGTTTGTATTGGGGGTTTAATATTATTTTGGATTGCATTGGAGTTTATTTAGATTTTAATCGCAACTATAATTTAGTTTTCTTTAGTTTTCTTGGGACTGAAGAAGAAAAAAATGTATTTTTTTTAATTAAGTAAGTTCGTGAGCCAACCCGTTTAACCTACCAACCCGTGGTGAGCTGAACCGAATTCAATTTTTTTTGGCTCGTTAATAAGTGAGCCGAGTTGTGTTGGCTCACTAAGTGGTCAACCCATGGTGGGCCAAGCTGGGCCGGGCCGGATAATCCATTTTGACAACTCTATAAATATATGATTTTTATTATGTAAATCCAAATTAAAATCATTTACAATAAAATTATTAACGTAAAAAATTATATATTATTATCATCATAAAAGTACTAATGTTTTATAAATTAAATATTTCATTAATAAGTATCGATAAAATATACTATATGTCTCACACATATGCATGATCAAAATTGAATGTATCATTGAAACAACCAAAATAAAAAACCATAAACTATTTTTCTTATAGAGTAAATCTGAAACACATTTTAGTCCCCACAATTAAAAAAGATTTTAAGTTAAAAAAATATTTAATGAAAGTAAAAGTAGAAATAAATATTTTCAAAACAAATTTAGGAAAGAGTTCATTTATTATTTTATTGGTTGTTTCCTTTTAATGGAATTACAGAAACAAAAGAGAAAAACCATAAGCTAATTCCTACTGAAGTTAAATCTGAAACACATAGTCCCCACAATTAAAAAAAATTAAAATTGTATAAAAATATTAAATGAACGTAAAAATGAATATTTTCAAAACAAATTTAGGAAAGAGTTCATTTATTATTTTATTGGTTGTTTTCTTTTAATGGAATTACAAAAATTAAAAAACCATAAACTAAAGAATTAAATCTGAAACACATTTTAATCCCACAATTAAAAAATATTAAAAGTGTAAAAAAAATATTAAATGAAAGTAAAAATTGTAATGAATATTTTGAAAACAAATATAGAAAAGAGTTCATTTATTATTCTTTTCGTTGAAGTTAGCGATAATGTTAACTTTTTTTTGTTTGTTTTTATTTTAAAAGTTTAATTAGTCGGATGGTATTCGCTTTTAAAAAAGTATTAATTGCATTCCAACTTTTGAAAAAGTGTCCCAATTAAGTCCCTTTCAGAACAAGGAAAATATTAACGCCGCGGCGTGTGCTACATGTCAATCTCTGATTTTTTTAATTTTTTTTTAAGATGTGACACATGGCAGTGTCAATGTCACGCATGTTAGTGTCACTATCAAGTGTTATTGTCTTGATTTTAATTTAGTCTCCACATATGTCCTTTTCATTCATTTAGTCCTAATTTTCTTTTTAAAATAGAGAAATATTGTCTTCCAAAATTTATTATTTATATAAATGTTATATTGATATTTGTTATTTAAAATGACTTACAAATTAAGTATTGATATTTATATTAAAATTTAGTAGTTCAAGTCATGAATATCAAAACATGGGTTAACAATTAAGAAAAATATAATATGTTATAACATCATTTTTAATGAAAAATGTGAGTATTATTGAAAATGTTATACTCATCCAAACAAAAGTGGGTACCATTCGACTAATTAAACTTATTTTAAATTTATTCAAAGAGAACATTGTAAACTAGAGATGTTAAAATGAGTTTAAATTATTGAACTAATGGTTTATCACATATTTGAGTTAGGTTAGATTGAAAAAAAAGTATTTTTTTTTAAGTGTGGGTTAAACCAAATCAGATTCACTTAACCTATAGGTTAAACGAGTTTGAATTAGATGGCAATCGATTGACCCGTAATCCATCAATAACAATTCTTTTTTAGTTTTTATACTATTTTTATAAGTTTTTTTTATTATAATTATTTATCACTCTTAATTACGTAGATTGACAATTTTTAAGTTTAACTTTTTTTGTCAAATTATGTAGGTTGATGTGTTAATCTTTAAATACTATATTCATAGTATAAGTTCCATAAAATAAATAAACATTTTGATTGTACTATTTAAAAATAAATAAATTTGATTTATTATGATTATATTACAAAATATATATATATATATATATATATATATATATATATATATATATATATATATATATATATATAATAAATTAGAAAAACAAACATTCTAATATCCATTTAACTACCAACTCGTGATTGGTCAAAGTAATTACAAAATTTTCAATTTAGCAAAAAAATTGAATAGGGTTGACCGATTTATTTTTGTTACATGTGCCATCAATTGTCCTGTGACGGAGAGTTGGGTTACAATCAAATCGTGGTACTTGGATGGTTACATTCTTAAGTAAAAATAATTGCATCTCGACTAGTGATTATAGTTTTTGGTCAAGTGGCAAGTGTTCGATGTAACAATTACTAAAATTAAAGATGTAAATAGTTTTTTAATTCATCCATTATTTCAAAACTCAAACAATCACTCCTAGATTTAAATAACTGATATAGTTTATTATTAATTAATATTTTAAATATTTTCTTACATATAATAATAAATTATTTTTATTTTTATTCCGATGTACCATTTAATATGTTTTTATCATATCACAACCAGTTAAACATTTACAAGAAGATATTCTTAAATATTTTAAGTATTATCATACTAAACATTAACTTCCGAATAATTTTGATGCAGATTTTAGTTCTTAAAAGTGATAGAGGTTTCATATGGTCATCAGTTTGGTACGTACAAAGAAATTATCGTAATTTCTTGTAAAATAATACATTTGTAAATGGATAAGTTCAAATTTTTGTATATAATATGGTTGTCATGATCGTATGGAGAAGTTCAAATTTTTGTATATATTATTTTATTTTTCTTAAAACTCATTTATAACATTAGTAATATATCATATCTTTTTAGGATAAAATTTCATTAAAAAATCATGTAACTACTAGAAATTCTCAATATGAGATTGCAAAAATAAAAATTTTGTTATTTTTTTCTAAAATTTTTAATTAGCATGTAATTCTTTCGTTGTGAAAAGTGTTTTATACAAAATATTTTATAAAAAAATTGGTAGCAATTTCTTGTAAAAAAAATTTCACAATAAAATTTGTATGTATTTTCTTTTCAAAACAAAATTTGCAGAAAATATGAATTTTTAGTAGTGATGAACTAAAACATTATCATTTTGTGTATGCAAATATGGAATATTAGGTTTGTATTGGCCTGAGAATTTCTCGCTATCACTTTGTGTATGTAAATGAAATAAAGCACTTTGTTACTATCGTAGTTTACACAATGAAATGAAGGGACATTAACACGATTAATCTACGAGTTATACTACATAAAAGTATTAAGAATTTAATTTAAAATTAATATTCAAATATAAATATATTTACTTATTGAAATATTTAAATAAAATATCAACATAAGAAATACACTTTTCCTTATTTTGTACATGATCGTTTAAAATCTAAATAACTGCGTGCATATAAAATAGGTAAAAAAATATGAATGTTGTCTTTGAAGCTGCTCACTGCGATAAAAGTTTTACGACTCTCCTTTCTCAACACTATTTTTATTCGTGAGAACGACATGTCTTTAGAGTTACACCTCCCGTAGACAAAGTTTATTTTTAGATAGCTTGACATATAACTGCATTTCCTTCGAAATCCAAAAAATGTAATTCCTCATGGTAACACATTATGTCTAAACCATTACTTCTCTAACAACTCCTCCGCCTTCTTCTTCAAATCCACTCTCTTGGGAAGAGTCATCCAATAAGGAAATATTGACATTGGTTCTACTCCAAACGCCAAGTCTATAGTGAACTCCGCCTATCCCTATTGGTGGTAGTGTTGGCACTTGCTTCAGAACACATATAAAAACTCTTCCACAACATGGATCTCTCACGTCTACCCTTCATTGGCCTCCGCCAAACCACTCAAAATACATAACACTCTACCCCACTTCTCAACTTGTCATTCGTCTAATGTAAAACCATTGATCCAAACCCCTTTGAAACAAGGAACACCTCTTCTTTGATTCCATAATTTATAAGAATGTGATTGGAAAACAACCAATCCACCTCCTAGATCATACACAAACCTCTTATAGGAAAACAAATCAAACCGACTTTGAATTTGTGCCCCATGACTACCATAAGACATGCTAAACATCAAGGTAGTCTTCTCTTGACCCAAAGTTGCGGTGAAAACCACCAGTTCAAGTTCCAAATTTGTCATAAGCAACCCTGACTCATCCACACAAGTATTTCACACACCAAAAGGTGTGTTTCTTCAAACCAACCAAAAACCCTTAGCACAACAAACATTTATGTAACACACTTTTTTGAATGAGACTACTTGTGTTAACAACTTCAACATCTTTCATTATGAACACCCTTCCCACTACTTGAGGGTTTCCATCTCCTTCCTTCCTTGATTGCACTTTGGAAGCACTAGCTTACCCTTCTTCATAAGAACATATCTTAGTAATGTGCCTCTCCTTCTATCACCTGAAACATTTCACCTCGGCCTGAGGACAATGCTTCCTTTAGTGTGAACCTCCATAGTTGAAATATAACCAACTTGCTCTTGACATTGTTGTTGTTGTTGTTATTAAGAGGATCCAACCACCTTCTTCTAATGTTAGGCTTTGCATAAGGCTCCTGTGATACCTTACCCTTACTAGTAGACGATTATCTCCCTTGAGAAAACACTACCCTACCTGACTAATCCTAAAAGCTCTACTTCATCTCAGCCTTATATACCAAAAGATGAATCTCCTTTATATGGACTTTGGGGTCACTGCCTTTTTCAACTCTATCATCCAACCTTCCACAAGCCTTTTGCACCTTCAATCTTCAAACACAACTTGAAGGTAGACCTCATCATGTACTTAAACCTTGTTGCTTACGCATGTTCTAACATCTCCTTTGCACGAACCTTATGATTTACACTTTCCAACCGTGCTAATTTGGAAAAATACTTCTCCAAGAACCTCTTATCGAAGCTTACTCGATCCAAGGCCTCACCTCTGGATCCAACATCTTCCCCTGAGATTAGAACTCAACTTTACCCACCAATTGATAATTAACAACCAACAACAACAATTTTTCGAGGCATGATATTGCCTCAAACACCTTTTCCAATCCATGTGAAGAAATCAGGTTGACCTTAGTTCTACATCCCTCTGCCGCCACTGAACACTCCATGCAAACCAGGAAGGTGAAAAACTTGTATATAATATTAAAATTAAAAATAGAAAATAAACTCAATTGAAACTCTATCTTGAACAACATTAGTTTTGATACACATACATTCTAACAATTGTCCTTTGTTTTCTATTCTCTCTTTTACCGAAACTTTTTGAAATAAGAAGGGAAGTCATCTTTGATTTAGTCATGAGTGTGCACCCTAGTCACTCCATCAAGACTCTTCCTTTTTTCAATACATTTAGTTTCATACCCATTTGTATAATTTAAACTTAAACACTAGTACACACAAGGCACAACAAACCCACAACCTTCTGGTCATCCAATGGATGAACTACTCTAATACAATAAATGTAGCAACCTTAAAAGGAAAGTTACTTTATTAATAAAGTTCCTACAATTTTGGAGTATTAGGCAAACCTGAGAAAAAAGTGTAAGACCTATTTAAACAAATTCATAAAATGTAATTGCAGTCCATAGTATCAAAGTTTTGCAAAAGAAGATAATTTGTACATAACTTGGACCAAAACATAAAGACAACACTACAATATGCAAAATGTCCAAATATCTTAGACATCATATTAAAGACTCCCACTAGAATTATCCATCCTAGGATCTATGATCGCTCTAACCTGTAGGCCTCTCTGCTCACACCAACATGGTGATCACTACAAAAAGAGAAACACAAGCAAACAATGAAACAAACAAAGAAGATTGAGCTAATTATAACTTTTTAGCACATTCTAAATTTACAAAATAAAGTTATCCTTATTACTTACAACACAAAACCATGCTTCTCGAGAACAAACAAATCACATACATGATATATTATTCTAGATACAATATTTAAATTTATGCATGGACTTCGACACAAGAGGCCTTGCACATGTCACAAAAGTGGATTATAGCAAAGGCCCTAGCTCCACTTGCGCTAACCAAACCAATCAAATTCCTATGAATACATTAATATACTTATGGCATCACTAGATGAGGAGTCCCATCCCTAATCCCTCCATAAAAACTTTCTTCAACTCTCACCACCTAGACTACGAAACTGTGTGAGTTTGTAAATCTAGTAAAGTATAGGATGACTTCTGCCTAGCAAGTACCTATAGTCAATGCATAAAACTAAACTAACAACTATTTGTTTTTCTCCTTAGGAGCACAAACCTCATAGAAACACACAATTCAAAATTTACATCTTTCCATTCTATTTCTCCACTTTCTTACTCATAACAACATCACAGTTCTAGAGAACACATCTCTTAGCACCAATTATTCCAACCCATACATTCCTTTACATAATCATCGAAACTACATTCATCTTAATTCTCAATAATCATTACCAAAAGGGTAAACACCTTCACAAGAAAAATAGCCAAAGAATAACATATCACAAATACCTTTTTCATCACATTCTCATATAATCTTAAATCATCACACCATATCATACATGTATATTAAGAAAAAAAAAAGATATTTATTTTACCTAAAACCAAACTCATCTCATAACATAAATCACCTATTATTTATTTCAAATTGAAAGTTAATATTTCACCATTTATCTTCTAATGTATTAACATAAAATTCAAGTATAACATTTCCACTAAATATAATAAAACGATGAAAAATATTTATCTAACCACAAGCCTCTAATTGAATATCCCAACACTTGATATGAAGAATCATGTGTCTAGGACCAACTGTCCAAATCTCAGCTCGATTCAATGGTTAACAAAGCAAGAATCCCAATCTTCCCCAGATGACTTGGACAAAAAAATAACAGGGTGGCGTTTGAAGCAAGAAAATTGGCTCCGACACTAAAATCCCTAGAACTCTTTGACTTGAGAGTGCTCGACGGTTCAAGAAGTGGCACCCAATGCCCTCAACCTTTATAGATATTTGACTTATGTTTTTCAAATGTCACTAGTGGTCATGTGGTACCGCCTGATGTTGTATCAATGAACAACAAAGATTTAACTTATCAACACCTAATTTTGTCTGGATGAATAAAAATTGTTTTCCAAAAAAGTCAAATGATAAGTGTTAAATAAAAAAGGATAAAACTAAATTAGCTTTAAAAATAATAAAAAATGACTAAAAAATATTTTCTTTAATTTATGTTTAAAAAAATTAAAGAAAAGGGATTTTCATTTTTAGATAAAAAGTAAAATTAAAAATAAATAATAAAAATAATAGTACTACTAATAATAATAATAATAAAAATGACAATTAAAATAAAGTTAAAAAGCAAAATAGAAAAATAATAAAAAGGTATAATTGTTTTAAAAATAATAATAAATAATTTAGTTTTGAATGTTTCTACTTTTATTTTCTTTCTCATGTTTCCTTTTTATAGTAATTTGGTAGTCCAATTAAAGGGGGCTTCTCCCTGTATTCTCAAAACATTCTCTAGTACTTCCAAAACTCTTTTAAATTCTGTCTTTGCCCACCAGTAAAATTAAAAGAAGAAACAGTAAAATAATCCACCCACCTCCTGCACCCTAAATTTGAGTTGCGGATGTTGACATCCGCTTTACAAATTTGAATTGGCAGATGTCGACATCCGTTTCATTTTTTTTTGCCATTGCGGATGTCAACATCCGCAAGTCAACATCTGCTTCGCAAATTTGAATTGCGGATGTCGACATCCGCTTCGCAAATTTGAATTGTGGATATCGACATTTGTTTCGTTATTTTTTTTTTGTTTTTTTTTCATAGCGAATGTCGACATTCGTTTCAGAGACTCAAATTGCGGATGTCGACATCCGTTTCCTTTTTTTTTTCAAGAATGTTTGCTTGCGAATAGTTTGACCATGTAAATCAATCCTTGTCGAGCACAAGAGAAGTTTCTTTATAGTGGAGACATAGTAGTCTCTAGTGGTGGTTTGTATGAGACAATTTTGTGGGAGATAAAAATGTAATTATCAGGGTACAGGAGAAAGGTTGGGGGTGCAGGGAGAAACCCCCAATTAATTTGTGTTTTTACCCTTTGTTTTTAGTGTGTGCACCTTTTGTTAACCAATTGGGCTGAATGGCCCATTGTTTTCGTTTCTCCACCACTATTTTGTTTTATACCATCCAAAATAAAATTGTGGTAAAAACGAAGCGGGAACAGTTGATTGAGTCTTTGATAACCGCAATATTGAAGGGGGGAACTGCCATTCGGAATGGTCATTCTTCTTCAAGCACAAAAACAAAGAGGATGGTTTTGATCACACACAAATTCATCTTTACACAATCTTCAACTCTGCTATCATATTTTATTCTTACTGTTGTTGGATGTTAATGTTAATGGTATGAAAATCATGTGAAAGGAATCACTCTTTGCACGTTTGAGAGGAAAAATGGGAAACTCCAGGCTGAACTTGGAAGAAGGAGGCGAGGTGGTTGCCAGCGCCGCCGTAGATGCTGGTTAACGTCGCTGTTGGTAATGGCGCGAAGATGGTGACCGAAGTCGTCGCCGGCGATCTGGCAATGGGCGGAATAGCGTTGGCGTCTGTTCTGGTGGTTGCGCACAAGGAGGCATCGTGAGGTTGAAGATGAAGTTGGGGAAGAAGACTTTGAGGTGCTGTGTGTTTCGGCCATTTGTTTTCCATGCCTATGCAGATTTGCTACATAATACATAATTGGGCCATTTGTTTTGCTTTTTTTCTTCATGCACTTCCCAGCAATAACCTCACACTACTTCACATCTAGTTTTAATTTACCTCCTGTACCTACGATTTCACTAAGCACACACCCCACTCTCATCTAATTATTTTTTATTTTGGGTTAGGTTGTGTTTTACTTTCTGCACCGCGTTTTAAATATGCATCCATCGAGTCATGTGTTAATTTTGTTTTTTTCTTTTATTACATATACGTACTCACTTATGCACTCTCATGTTTTCATTTCCAATTTTGCCATTTTTTCTAAGTTGACATTTCACACATTTTATTTTCGATTCATTTTTATTCCATCAATTTTATATATCTCACTTTTTAAATAAAAATATTTAAATAGAAATAAAAATTAAAATAGTTTTCAAAAATTATAAAAATTAAAAATTATTTTCTTTATTTTCTCTTTTAGTGACTGTTTGCGTCACATGATACTTATTTTGAAAACATTAAAAAATATAATAAATAAAAATGTATAAAGACTTTTAGTGTCTATCTGATCACTCGCATTGCATGACACCCATTTTCAAAAGATAAAATTTATGATGCATCGATACTTCAACTTGGATCACGTATTTGTGTCCGATACTTCAGGATATTTTATCGATACTTATCAATGAAGTATATAATCTATAAATTTGTAGTATACTACAAGAAAATCTTTGAATAATGACCAATTTTAGTGAAAAAAGAAATAGTCAAAGTATAGTGACAAATTTTGGTACCAATTTAAAAACTAAAAATTATTGACAACTAAATAGTTGCAAAAAATTCTAATTGGTCTCTAATTGATAATTAAAATAGTTTATATTATGAATTAGTTTCTAAATTGTTCACTAATATTAGCTACTAAGGTTTTAACTACCAAAATAATTAATTTCTAAATTGTTACTAACATTAGCAACCGATGTTTTGGCTACCAAAATAATTGGTTTTTAAATTGGTTTCTAATTAGGAAATTAGTCTCTAAATTGGTCCCTAACATATTTTTTGTTACTAAAATTTGTCATTATTTAAGAGTTTTCTTGCAGAGTTGTACTTGTATGATGACAATAATTTATATTTTTTTATATTGACAACTTTAGTACATATAATTTTAATTTGGATTCACACAATAAAAATCATATATTTATTATGTTTTTAAGAATTATTGCACACTTTTCAATATTCATATATTATGTATATATCACGTATCGTGTCCTATTATTTTTAAAATAAATGTATCGACATATCATACATGTATCGTATGTGATACATATATCATATTTGTACATCATAGTGTAAGGCCCGTTTATTCTGCCCCTTTTGTTTTAAGGGTTGCCCCAATCTTGTGGGCCTAGAGGCTGGCCCAAAGGGGAAGGATTAGACCTAATCTGCCCCAACCCTAACTTTGTGCTCTTTTTCGTAAAACAGAAACCATTGTGCCTCCTTGAGCTGCTGCTGTCACCTCTGCTAGGGTTTGGAATCACCATAGCCAAGCGAGCTCAATCTCGTTCTTCCACTCCGCGTAAGTCCCTTCCAACTCGAGCTTTGTCCATTTCGTCTCTTCTATGTGAGTTCCACTAGAGCTTGTCCTAGGAGATTCGTTCTAACCTTGTCCCACTAGTTTTCAGCTCTCAAAGTTACTCCTTGAACTATTGCTTTCCACCGTTCGAGTATCGGAGCTCTAGCTAAACATTTCCCAGGTACGGGAAGCAAGATTACTCATTTGTGTATGATAAAGTGTGTGGTTTATTTCATCTGTTGCGTGCATAAAACAATATTGAATGTATATTGAATCGTGTTTGAATGATTGGTGTGGGAGTGTGCTGTTTCTGGATTGCAGATGTTGAACAGTGGGAGGAACCTGTTATTTTCGTCCAGGCGAGCTCATCTCGCCTAAGCGAGAATAACAGGTCCTCGCCTAGGAGTTTTTTCACGAGTACTCGCTCGGGCGAGTGAATTGTGTTTTGAGCGAAAGACCATCTCGCTCAAGCAAGATGGCCTCGCCTAAGCGAGCCTTCGCGAAACTCCCAGGCCCATTGACGCAGTCTCGCCTAAGCGAGAGCCTGCAGCTTGAGCGAGGGCATTCCCCTCGCTTGAGCGAAGGCCTCTGGCTTGAGCAAAGCGAGACCCGCTGCAGGTCGCGCTGTTTTTCTCTGTTTGGTAACTATGAACTGTTTGAGGTATGGATCTACCCTAATTAAAGTATGAGGCTTGTGAAACACATGGAAATTTGTGGTTATTAAACTGTATGCATGATTTTGGTATGAGATGGACATGAGACTTAAACGAGATGGTTGGTACAAAAGGGACATGGTTATGGTGTGATGATACAAATTAGTATTCGTGCTCCAGAAAGGGTGAGATGGTATTGATTCCACCATTGTATATGAATGAGTATGATTTATAAAGGTTGACCTGAGTCGACTCGTGTCTTAGTGTATTGTCTGGGAAGTCATAACATGCTTGGTTGATATGAGTATATGAGATTGTGAAAATATATCTGATTGCATGGATGAAATCTTTTGTGCTCTAGCTTACCCTACTTTTATTGTTATGTGTTCTGCTGTGTGGTACTCTCTTTAGCGATGATCATCAACTTGTTGATGTGAGCAGATGCGAGGAACACCCGTGGGCAACAAGGAGGTGATGGTTCCGCTGCATAGTCTCCATGGGCTGGACTTTAATTTCTTAATGGGTTTTCTTTAGGGCTATGGCCCATGTATTGCTTTATGCTTTAATACTCTACCTTCCTCTCTTAGACTTTCCATCTGGTTCTGTTGGCATCGTGGTGTGCCCACTTTTGTAGGGATTGTGTTAAGGACCCTAGGACTGCGTTGTTGTACTATGCGTGTGTGGCGTTTCTTTTAATTACGATTATTAATTAAATGGGATGTTACACATAGTCTCTGGCCCTTATCTTTCTTATCTTTCGTTTAGGTAATCTCTTCTTTTAATAATAATACCATTTTTAATTAATAAACTTTCTTTATTTTCTTCATCCTTTTTAATATTTTATTTTAATTTTAACTTTCTTATTTCTTTTTTTTTATCTTTATTTTAGGAAAATGACAAATCCATAATTAATATAATTATAATACATTGTAACTAAAAAATATTGCATTATAAAATTTTAGATGTTAAAGTATGTATTATTGTAAAATTATGGTTAAAATTTCTATAAAATACTTACAAATAAAAATAAAGATGGATAATATCTTTACTAAGAAATTAAAGTGTTATGTTTTATTTTAAAAATTTATAATTTATAAGTGGTTTAATTAAGTTTGAAGTACTTGATAAATTTGAGGATTTTTAATTGAGTTCGACTAAATTTTTATATTGTATTGAGTACTTAATAAATTTTTTTTTTTCAATTGAATCCCAATGGTTAACTTTGCTAACTTAGTTAAGTGATTGTAATGTTGCATCGACCAGAGATAATGCAAATCTCACCTTACAAGCTGATTTTGTATGGTTGAGTTAGACTTCAAACTCACTTCTATCATGGTATCAAAGCCAAGTTAGAGTCTATCCTAGCGAACTTTCTTAAACACTTTGTTCTACCCGCTATCAGACCTATCCTATATGACGATATGGTGATATAACAATAAGATAATAACACGATATATAGATATATAGACATATAGATAAGATTATAAAATCATAAATTATAAAATTATAATTTATAAAATTTTAACAATATAATAACTATGTCAACCACTTAATAGTAACATCATGAAGTTAACAAAAAAAAAAGTAAAATTAGGAAAGAAGAGGATTCAATTGAAAAATTTAAATTTATTGACTAGTCAATATACCATAAATAATTATTAGTATATATAATTTTAACCATTAGAGTACTATAAAATCAAAAAATATGCATTTATAGTAATTTAATAATAACTATTAAAATTTATTAACTAATATAATTAGGAATTTAATAAAAGTTAATACGATTCATTAATTACAATTCATTAATTATAATTCATTAATTACAATTCATTAATTACAATGTAATTAATACGTGACATTGAAAGGTAAATATAAGGACAAATCAAAACCAAAACTCAAGTTGCAAGACATGTATTTAAGACTAAATTCAAATCAATTATCTTTCACATGCTGCACAAATATAACCACCATTGTACTAACTTTTCTATGTAGGTTCACCATTTTTCAACATTTTAGTAATATAATAATTCTGGTTTTGAACGAAGATAAAAAACCATATATTTAAAAAAAAAAATCCATATTATATGAGATTTTTCTTACAAATTTGTTAAAAAAATTTACATGAACTATTTTTTGCTATTGTTTCTAAAAATCTTAATTGACAAGTAATTTCTTCATGGATAATTATTTCTTACAAAATTATAAAATTCATAAGTATTTCCTACCTATTACTTTTATAGATATAACGAATCGATTCGTTAGATTCGTTTTTTATATATTATGTTATAATAATAACAAATATATAATTAATTATTATTTTTATTTTTTGTAATTATATTATTATGTAAATAATAATAATAATTTTGTTATTTTATTTTATTATACTATTTTATTAGATATTTATTTTATATTTCTTGATATTATGTGAATTAAATTTTTTCCGCTGCGAACAAAGGAGAAATATAGTAATCATAAATTTTCATTAATATTTTATTATAGTTCAGCAAGTTTCTTTGCAAATCTTTGCTATTTTGTGAAGAAAGTTAGCAAAGAAAATTTTGCCTCGTTTTTTTGGTTTTAATTACCATTTTGTTTATCATTTTTCGTGTTTTCTCTTCATTTTTGGCTTTGCATCCGTCTGCACAAATTTGTCCCTTAACTAAACACAACATTAGTGAGCCAATCCAACATGGCTCACTATTTAACGAACCAAATGGGTTGGCTACTTGGTGAGCCAACCCAACCCGACTTACTTATTAACGAACCAAAAAAATTTGAACCCGGTCCGGCTCACCACGGATTGATGGATTAAATGAATACATTTTTTTCTCCTTCAGTCCCAAAAAAATTAAATTATAGTTGTGATTAAAATCTAAATAAACTCCAAAACAATCCAAAATAATGTTCAACCCCAAATACAAACCAAAATCACAAAAATATTAGGTTTGCATTTGTCAAAATCCAATACGTTAGCTAAAAAGGCCAAACTCAACCCAAATACAGAAGAAATGAGTGAGACTAATTCTTTTTTATAAAATTAGTTTGTAAGATTATGTGTTAAGAAATGAATTTTAAGCCTAACGCCACCCCCACAAAATCGACTTATAAGGTGAGGTTTGCACCCACTTATATATATTATGAATTGGCCTTATCTCTAGTCGATGTAGAACTTTCAACATGATGATTATTCCTATTTGTGATAATGAATAATAAATCCAACAAAACTTATAATGCACATAAAAAATTGAATTTAAGTCTAACTCAATCTTGCAAAAATTAACTTATAAGATGATTTACTCTCACTTATATATTTTAAATTGGTCTTACTCTTAATAAATATATTAATAAATTCTTAATAAATATATTAATAAATGTAGGATTTACAAGAGAAAAGGTATTGATTATTTTTATTAAATGTGTGTGATAATAGCAGTGTATATATATCACAACATACATCATACCAACTCATCACAAAGAATTATTTTGGAGAGTTGAACTAAAGAGTAAGCAGCTTAACATTACTGAAAGATCATTTAACATGAAGTTCATCACTTCAGTTTTGCTCCTACTGCTTGTTGTTTCCATTGATATTGGTATGTTATGTTTTGGTTTGAAATGAATTATTTGTTGTGAAAGAGTTAAATTATTATGAAGTTGAGCATTTTGAATTGTGTTTGTGATGTAGAAAATGAAGGAGGAATGAAAATGGTAGAAGCAAGAAGGTGTGATGAGACGTTGTATACTGGGAGTTGTCACGAGAGTCAGTGTCAAAGTGATTGTACCAAAAAACGTGGAAAATTAGCGAGTGGACACTGTAGTCCCATCGAAGATTGCACGTGCCAATATCCTTGTTAATTACCTCTTTCGTCTTATCTTTGTCATCCACCATTGTTTTCTTATATGAATATTATTTCATGTAATCCACAAATGATGGATCCAAATAAAATCAAATCACTCTTTTCATATTTCTTTCTTCTTTTCTTTTTATTTAAACAACTTTCTTTATGCTTTCCATTATACATCTTCAAAAACCTAAGGTCAAATACTTAAATATCACCATTTTTTTCATCTAAAATCTTGTGAAATAACACTTACAAAAATATAAATAAATAAATAGAATTTCTCAAATAAATTAATAAAATAATTAAAATGATACAAATCTCCTTTATTTTTTAGTTCAACAATAATGGTACAAATTTTTTCTTCATCTCTCTATTCTTTGTCTTTTCTTCTCTTTCGTCTAGGTAATCTCAACTATTATTTATACTAAAGTTTTAATTTTGAATATTTATTTACTTTAATTATTATTAATTGTTGTTGTAAGAATTATTTTATAAATTAATCTTATTTCTCTTCTTTTAATAATAATACCATTTTTAATTAATTAACTTTCTTATTTTCTTCATCCTTTTTAATATTTTATTTTAAGTTTAGCTTTTTTACTATTTTTGGAAAATAACAAATTCCTAACTAATATAATTATAATACATTATAACTAAATATTCTGCATTACTATAAAATATTTATATATAAAAGTAAATATGTGTAGTATCTTTACTAAGTAATTAAAGTGTTATGTTTTATTTTAAAAATTTATAATTTATAAGTGATTTAATGTTTTAAGTACTTATAAATTTGGGAACTTTCAATTGAATCTCGACTAAAATTTTATAGTATATTGAGTATTTAAGAAATTTATTATTTTTAATTGGATCCCTACGGTTGACTTTGATAAACTTAGTGATGTAATTAGTAATTATTAGATGGTTAACGTGTTTATTTTTTGTCATGTCACCTTAATCGATTATCACCACATGTAACTTTATTATTTTATAATTTTATAAATATGACGATATGACAATATATATATAATATATAATAATATAACGATAAAACGATATAACAATATAAAGATATGATTATATGACGATATGACAATATAACAATATGATTATATGATTATATAATGATATGGTGATATAAAAATATGACGGTATAACGACATATGATGATATGACGATATAACGACATATAGTGATATGACAATATAACAATATGATGATATAACGATATGACGATAAAACAATATAGCGATATAAAGATATGACGATATACCGATATGACGTTATGATAATATAATAATATAATGATAAGATGATATATGATATATCGGTAAGACGATATATGATATAACGATATGACAATATGATTATATAACGATATGATAATATAATGTTATAACGATATGATAATATGACGATATGATAATATAACAATATAATGATATCATGATATAACAATACGACGATTTAACGATAAAATTTAAAAATTATAAAATCATAAATTATAAAATTATAATTTATAAAATTTTAAAAATAATAAAATAATAAAATTATGCGTGGCAACAACTAAAAGGATAACCTCTCAATATAATAACCATGCATGTCAGCCACTTAATAGTAGTGACATTAGGAAGTTAACAGGAAAAAAAAAGGTGAAGTTAAGAGAGAAAGGATTCAATTGAAAAATTTAAATTTATTATATACTCGATATATCATAAAAATTTATTAAAGAGTTGAAAGTTCCGAGATTTATCCAAAATTTAAGACATATTTATAAGTTAAACCACTGAATTATTATAAAATTAAAAACATGCAGTTATAGTAATTTAATAATAATTAATAAAAATCATTAATTATAAAACAATATAATTAAGAATTTAATAATAGTTAATACAATTCATTAATTACAAGACAGTGTAATTAATACGTGACATTGAATATAAGGAGAAATCAAAACCAAAACTTAAGTTACAAAACATGTATTTAAGACTAAATTAAAATTAAAGTTAAATTATACTTTTGATCCCCATTTTCGTAGCAAAATATCAATTTGATCTCTCGATTTTTTTTTATCTCAATTTGATCCTATTTTGGGAAATTTGATGCAATCAAGTCCTCCATTAGTGATGTAGTAACGGCGTCAAATGGGGTGTCACGTGTCAGTTCCTAGATTTTTTTAAAAAAAATTCTTTTTATTATTTATTAATTTTTTAAATTTTTTTAAAAAATTAAAAATTTGTCACGTGTTGATATCATGCCACGTGGCAATAATAGTGTCATGTGTCACTATTTGTCATGTGTCATTTTTCTATTTTCAATTTGGTCACAATATTTTAATTTTTGTCTAAATTTAGTCCAAATTTTTTAAAAATTGTGCAATTTTGTCCCTCTCTAAATTAAAACCAAATTTAATTTCTATATAAATGTGCACAAATATTTCAATCAAAATTGATATTTTAAGTAAATATTTTTAACAAGATTAAGTTTATTTTAATTTATATTTTACATTAAACTTTATTTAAATTTTTTTTAAAGTTGTTAATAGAAAATACTGCTAATAACAAAAAAAAATCATAAATTATATTGATATTTTATTACATCATATTTTAATATTTTTTTTTTATTTGAATTTATATTTTAAATTATTACATATTTTTAAAATGTGTAAAATTCAATAATTTCTATACAAATTTTTAGTTGGTGTAAAAATAACAATTATATAAATTTAAGAAAAATTAACTAGCTTATGTAACAATCAAAAACAAATAAATTTAAAATTTAAAAACTATTTTAAGTAAAATTGAATGTGAAACAAATTTAAATAAACTTAGTTTTGTTGAAAATATATAATAAAAATATCAATTTGAATAAAAAAATCAAATTTAATAAAAACATTTGTATAACATTTATAGAAAAGTTAATTTTTGTTTCAATTTGGAGGGGGACGAAATTGCACAATTTTTACAAAATTTGGGATTAAATTAAGACAAAAATTAAAATACAGGGACCAAATTGAGAATGAGAAAATGACACCTGACATAATAGTAACACGTGGCACGATGTTAACTTGACACGTGGCAAATTTTTAATTTTTTTATTTAAAATAAATAAATAATTCGGAAAAAAATAAAAAAATTTAGAAACTGACCCATGATATTCCATTTAACACCATTACTACACTACTAACGGGAATGACTTGATTGCATCAAATCTTTCAAAATAGAAACTAAATTGAAATAGAAAAAAATAGAGAAACCAAATTAATATTTTGCCAAAAAATGGTGACAAAAAAGTATAATTTAACCTAAAATGAATTATCTTTCGCATGGTACACAGATATAACCACCATTGTACTAACTTTTCTTTGTAGGTTCACCATTTCAACATCTTAGTGTTTATAATAATATAATAATTCTGGTTTTGAATGAAGATGAAAAGATCATGTGTTATCGTTAAACACATTGTGATCACCTGGAGAATTTTTCTTCTGTGCAAATTTCATCGTATGTGACCTAATTAAATTGGAGAATACAAATATGAGTCTAAACACGTGTAAAAATTTTGACGCATGAAAGATTGTAGTTTAAGCTCAAATGTTTCAGTCACACTTAATAATACAATTTTTTTATCAGATTAAATATATTTTTTGCTTTTAAAGTATTTTAAAAAATTGTAGTTCCTTTTTATTAAACTAAATTCAATAGTGGATTTTCAGATAATATATTTGGAATGTTAACATTATTCTATAGGTTTACAAAAATAATGACGGTCTCAAATATACAAAATATATCAAAAATTAAAATAAATATTTTTATTTATATACTGATTATTTCAAAATTAAAATTATTTTTTATTTATCAAAATTAATTTTATTTATATCAAAATTAAAATTAATTAATGACTAATTTAATAATTTATTATAATTCTTTTTTCATAATAATAATCGTTTTAATAATTAATAATTTTTTATTTTATAAATCGATATTATATTAACTAACAATTTTTAATCATCATTAAAGTTAACTATTATTTAAAAGTTTTATTACATTGTATTGTTATATTAGCATCGAGTTTCAATCATGTTTTTTAAGCTGAGAACAATAAATTTGATCCCATGGATATTACAGTTCTTTTTGTTTTATCTCTCTTTTCAATAATATTATCCTTTTTACGAACATATAAATAGTGAATATTTGAGTGCCAACTTAATTCAAAAAGGAAATAATCTTCTATATATAAAAAAAAAAGGTTTTTTAAAGTCTTTAAAATTTTACTTTTTATTTTCCCAATTTTTTACCGCTTCAAAGTTTAAAAAATACTTTTAATTTTTAAGCACTGAATTTGAAGGGATGAAATTATATATATTTTTTAAAACAGTTCCAGGTTATAAACAGTAAATCTAGGGGATTAAATATGTATTTGAGAGAATAAACTAAATTTTGAAAATTCAAAAGGTAAAACCGAAATTCACATTAAATTTTAAGAACTAAAATAATAAACCTATCAGTACATCATATACATAACTTTAAAAATAACGAATTGCAAGAGAAAAAACTATTTAAAATAAACTATATTTATCAAAAAAAATAATCTCTACATGAAAAAAAAAATATTTGAAAAGAAAAAGGAAAATATCATTATATCAAAACAAAAAAAAAAGATAAAAAACATCATAATTAAATATTATTGTTTCCAATATTTTACTCAAAGTAATTTCACTATTAATAAAATATCTTCCACAATAAACAAATTAAGGGACCAAGACCCCATCTGTGTAATAAAAAACATATGTTTTGTTCTTTTTCGTAGGAAACATCGACAACTTTATATCGTAAATGTTAAAGTATAAATGGAACATTGTATCATTCCATGAGACACGTTTGCGATTATTCTTTGCTTCATTTGACGAGGACATTGAAACGAAGAAGAAAAGAATCAACAAGTTGTGATTATATATATATATATGTGTGTGGCTTTGGTAGTTTGCATGCATATGAAAGAAGAATTTAATTGATTTGTTTGATTTAGGGTTTGTTGGAAAAATGTTGGAACTACCATTGAACATGGCACTTAGGTTTCCGAATTTGGATTTGAAGTCTTTGCCCTTTGCCCACAACCTCAACCCTGAACTTCTTGGTGGTGTAGTTGCTCTTGTTGCTCTTGGCTTCACTGCTGCTTACATTAACTATCGCACCAAACATCCCAAAGGTCCCTCTTTTTTTTTTTTTTTTTTTTTTTTTACTTAGTTGTTCAAGATCTTACGTGGACGATCAATTCTTATCTTAAATAATTGGTTTTATGAGAATAATCGTACATAAATTCATTATTTTAATATGATATCAGAGTCGATTTTAACTAAAATTGATAAATTTATTTCATACATTTACTTCCTGCACTCAATCATTTTTTTCCTACATCCTATTACTTCCAAAACTCATTTTCCTGGACCCAGTAAACAATTTTGGAATGGTTTTTCGTGAAATCAATCATCCTCTCTTTTTATGAAAAACATTTTTCAGAAGCTTTTGATGGGGTAAGAGGAGAAATTTGATGGAGTGCAGGAAGCAATTACCCATATTTTATCATTCACTTGTCAAGCTATTATTGATCACTCACAAATATTTACCCTCCCGCACTCATTCTGTGAAAATGGGATAGGATTAAACTCTTACTCTTAAAACGATAAGAGGGTAGAACTGAAAATAAGATTAGACTTTTTATATCGATTATCACTAAAAGTGACATAGAAGTTGACACGATGATAATTTCGTAATAAAGTAGAATACTTTATATATCGATTCTATCTATAACTGGCATAAAAAGTTGAAGTGGTGACAATTTTATAACAATGTAAAAGATTTTCTATGTGAATTATACCTAAAAGCAACGTAGAAAAGTTGGCGCAATTATATCTATAACTTTCATATACCACTAAAAAATGTTTTACATAATTTTCATAAAATTTATTTACAAAATGATTTATAATTGATTTTAAAAACAAAGCATAGTTTTTTAGACACGAACAAAATATATTTAATCTCATATATTAAAAATACATGTTCTTTGTATTGGTGTACTTAATTTTAACCTATAATGGGATTTCAATAACAAAAAAGAGTGCAAAGTTTGTGACATTTAAAGAAAACTAATCAAAATTAGTTAATTAATATGAAATGAAAGGTGCAAGTCATTAGATTGTTCTTTGCATACAAATTTACTATCAAAAGTGGAGTTTTTTTTTTTTTTTTCAGGATGTTTGGACCCCAAAAATTTCAAAGAATTTAAACTCATAAAGAAGACACAGCTGAGCCACAACACTGCAAGATTCAGATTTGCCCTTCCTACTCCTTCTTCAATATTAGGTCTTCCCGTTGGAAAAAACATACTTGTTAGGTTTGGAAAATATTTACATTATATTTCTAATATTATATTTAATTTTTAACATATTTTAAATAAAACATACTATAATTTTGAAAAATAACAAAAAAAAAATGTATAAACTTTTTATATTAAGCAGAGGAAGAGATAGCCAAGGAGAAGAAGTTATGAGATCATATACTCCAATCACCTTGGATTCAGATGTTGGATACTTCGAGTTGGTTGTGAAGGTAAAACTTTTGTAGAAAATTTTTGCAAAAAGATAAATGAATTCACTTTTTCCATATATATATTTATGATTTAAATACATTTTGTTTTTCCATTTTATTGGTGTATTTGTCACATAATTTCTTTAAAAAAATATATTTTTTTAGATAAAATCACATATCAAGTTAAAAGAGTCAATGCTACCACAACATGAAATACAATGTAATTTTTTTTAAAGACTAAAAATTAAAAATTCCAAGATATTTAAAGATAAATACATATTTAAGTTTGTGTTTATTATTATTTTGTTGTAATAATCATATGATATACATTCTATTTTTTTCCAAGCAGATGTACCCGAATGGAAAAATGTCCCACCATTTTAGACAACTGAAGGAAGGTGATTATTTGGCTGTGAGGGGTCCAAAGGTATTGATTTTATTTAATTAGACAAAATAATATTTAATTAAAAAATAGATTTAAATATGTTTTTGGTCCTTCAAATTACAGTGAAATTTAGAATTATTCCATCTTCAAAAATTTTAACCAATTTAGTCCTTCATATTTAAAAATACGTGAATTTAGTCTTTTTTTAATCAAATTTGGTTAAGTTTATCTGACGTTTCAAGCGCATCTCATGACAGTATTTGAATTGTTTACACTGCTTATACATTTTTACTTTAATGTTATCTCAAATATTATCATAAAATATGTTTAAAACATCAAATAAACTTAACAAAATTTGATACGAAGGACTAAATCTACGTATTTTTAAAGATGAGAGACTAAATTGATATAAAGTTTTGAAGAAAAACTAATTCCAAAATTCGGTGAAACTTGAAGTAGAAAAACATATTTAACCATAATATATTAGTAATAATTTATATTGTTTAAAGATTTTATAATAGAGGGAGAGATAAAATATTTCCTATAGAGAGTATGTTGTTAGGAACCTCAAGATTTTCAAAGCTATAAAAAGTGTTATATTGTAAATATTCTTAGTACAAAAGACTTACAAAATATTATTTAAGATATTAAAGGGAGATCTATTAGTAGAATAAAAATTGAATGAGATTTTAATTATATGTAACATGAAGGACCTACTAACAAATATATATTTAATATTAATTGTATGGTTTATAAACTGTAGGGACGCTTCAGTTACAAACCTGGCCAAGTTAGGGCATTTGGAATGATTGCAGGAGGCTCAGGCATAACTCCTATGTTTCAGGTGTAAACTTTTTTAATAGATTCTATTATTACAAAATATTTGTTTATATATTATAAATTTATTATAAGAAACTGTTAAATTATTGGTAAAATTTCAGTAATAAAAAAATGTTGTTAAAATAGAATTTATTGATATATTTTATTAGCATATTTGAAAAAAAATAATTACTGATAAAAATATTTATTAATGAAATTTGTTAATAAATAAATTAAACCTTGATCTTCCTACTTACTAGTTTGGTTGGTTGAATGGATCCAAAAAATTTTATTAAATTAAATATTCATCATTAAGTATTTTTTTTTTACATTAATATACATTAAATTTAGGTTTTATTCATTATTGTTTGGAAGTAATAAATAGAAAATGAGGTTATGTTTCTTTGTCCTCATTTTCTTGTTGCAGATCATAAGAGCCATTCTAGAAAACCCTAAAGACAAAACCAAGGTGCATCTCATTTATGCCAATGTAACAGTGGATGACATTCTATTGAAGGTAATCTTATTACTAAAATTCTTATTACAATTTGAGTTTACTATGTTATTTATAATTTTTGTTCCTATCAAATATTATTATTTAAGTTATTATTTTCATTTCAAGTTTATTTAAAGGTAAATATTTCATCAGATATATTTCTTCCTTTACATGACTTAAATTCACTATTGTAATAATTTTGACTCGTTGTACACTCGAGATCATTTATATTAATTCAACTTATTTCTTTAAATCAATTTCTTAGCATATTTTAAAAATGATAAAATATATGCTTTTAGTTCCTAAAAATGGAAATAAAATTAAAATTTGTCTATGTTTTAAATTTTGAAATAATTTGATCCTTAAACTTTAAAAGTTAATAGATATAGTCCTTCTAATTCAAGTACGTAAAATATTTTTGACTTGTTAAACAAAATTTGGGGAAGACATTTGAGGTTTTAAACCATTTGATACATTTCAACTCAAATGTCATCCTAAAATACCATTTAATAATAAAATAAAATAATGTTGTTGGTTTAAAAAATTTATATTTATCCATTTTTTAAGTTTGGAGACTAAAATGTACCAAAATCTGGGACAAGAATGAATTTCAATTTCACCTATAAGTTTACAAGGTAAAACATATTTAACCATTTTAAAAATTATCTCATTTATTTATTTTTATTTAGCATTTTATTTAAATTAAAAATGTTTCATACATATTTATTTTTATTTGGTGTTTTTTAAAATGATGTGTTTGGTGGTGCAGGAAGAACTAGATAATTTTGCAGACAAATTTCCTCAAAGATTTGAAGTATATCATGTTCTTAATAAGGTTTGTTCTTGTATAATATTCAAACTTTTCATACCAATATATTTTTAAATATCTCAATCATTTTTTAAAAAAACGTTAGATCAATTTTATTTCAAAAAATCTTTTCACCAATAAGAAATAAAAGTTTTTATTATCATTTTCTCACAATAAAGTTGAATAATGAAATGGTCATCAATGTCTCTGGATTTAAATGTTATTATTAATTATTTGCAGCCTCCTCAACAATGGAATGGTGGCATTGGGTTTGTATCGATGGAGATGATTAAGTCACATTGCCCTGAACCAGCGAAAGATATTCAGGTTACTGTGTATTAACAGCATCTTAATTAAGAATAAACTTAAAAATAATAAATTTTTTTATCATCTTTAGAAGAAAAGAAAAATAAATCATAAATTAAAAGTAATTTGTTAATCAAAAAATACATAAATTAATTTGTACAAATATCTTATTTTAGAATCTCTAGATCAGGTTTTTTTTTTTTTAACTTACATAAGCTAGTTACGTAAATGAAGATATTTTTTCAAAAACTTTCTTCTAAAAGTGCTTATAAATATGTTTATCCAAACAAATTTTAAATGCTTTAATTTTGCACTATCCAGACTTAGAGTTCTTCATTTTCAAAATAGACAATCAAGCTTCCTATTAAAAAAAGCCTGCAATTTTGTTGTTATCATCTTTGATTTTTCATACATTTATTTCTTTTAGTTTAATTAATGAAATTTTTATACCAAGAAAAATACCCAAGTACATTAATAAAAGAAATGAGCTTGTAGTTTTTTTGATAATTTGTTCTTAAAAAACCTTTCAAGAAATTGAAAAGAAATTATATTTAAATTATTTTATATGAGATCATACTCAAACAAATTAAGTATTTGTTTGTTTAGTAAAGTTGTAGGTTTAATTTTATTTTATATATATATATATATATATATATATATATATATATATAACTACAAAATTATGAAACGTTTTCTAAATTATGAAAAAAACTACAAATTCTAAGTCTATGTTTCAATCCTTTGAAAAGTTGTTTATGAACAACTTTGACCGAATTCCAAACTCTCTCGAATGCAGTATTTAACCCCCATAACATAAATTGGACAAAATTGTAGTTAAATCTGAAGAAAAATAATCCACTCTCACATTGCACACAATAGACATGGCCAGATAATTTATTACTTTATATTTAAAATTAAAATGGTTAAATTTTTGCAGATACTAAGGTGTGGTCCACCAGCAATGAACAAAGCCATGGCTACTCACCTTGATGCACTCGGCTACACATCAAACATGCAGTTCGAATTCTAAGCTTCAATCTAATTCCTTTCATTCTATGCTTCTTCTCACCTACTTGTCATATGTGTGTGCTTAGCAAATTTAATCACATTATTCAATTCATTTCAAGACAATTGATGTAAAGTTATGAGAGTGACACTTATGAGCTTAGTGTTTCTTTCTACTTGCCAAACAGCCAAATGTGCATAATAAAAATGCTCCTCCTAATCCTGACTATCAGAAATATATATATATATATATATATATATATATATATATCTATATATATATATATATATATATATATATATATATATATATATATAAAAGCTCTGCATCAACATCTTTTCATTTCAAGGATTATAATCCTTCTACACAATGATTATAGTAAGTATACTCTACAAAGAAACTATCACATTCATTGAAGCACCGTAAAACGTTTTGTGTAATTTCTTTCCCTTCTTGGCCTGAATTCAAAAGGCCTGGGACTCTTAAGCATGACTATGGTTAGCCTGTACCCACAAGGCATAAATTTCCCGATCTTTTACTCTGCATAAATGCCAATATTAACATTACAAATAACTTATATCAATGAAATCAATCAATGAACAAATTCATATGAAATCATTGCAAGATTTTACACTAGAAAAACCAATGGGGTGCAAGAACACAGAAATCGATTTATAACTCTTGTGAAGCTACAAAGCAGAAAGCTAGACTTCAAGGCCAGTTATTAATTTCTTAGTTCAAGCATCAATTTCAAATCAAAATAATATACTCTATATTTCAAGTAGGAAGACTTGATTATTTTAGCATATTATCTAAAGAGGATTTTTGTAATCTTGAAGCACCGAGACTGTGAGAAGGATGACAGAAAAGTGAATTTCTTTTCTTCATATGTGAAGGAATTCAGTGAATGTCTCTAGTATGATTTAAAATGATTAAAAAACATCGGAAAGATAAAAAATAAATAAAAAAAAAACAGTAAGGACAACTGGTCAAGAAATACTGAGCAAGCATAAAATAATGTAGGCTTAATACCATATAAAATTTTAACTCAAGAGGCAACATATTTGATTCGAGTATCATGAAGTCAAAACTACAGGTCAAGTATAGAAAGTTGACTTACAAATGCATGTCAACTCGATCAATTTCAGGGAACAAGTTAATATAGAAGCGAAATCCATCGGGGCTTACATCTCTGCATAGTAAACCTGGAAAAAATTCCATGAGATTCAGAATCAGAGTAGTATTTTACCATGTATAACAGTCGGTAGTATATGTTCCATAATGACTGAACAGATGTATAGTTGGTAAAGTCTGTTGCGTCTGACAATCTGTTATGTTTTATCCTCTTAGTTAGATATTGATCACAGACTGTTAAATGTTACACAGCTATATATAGCTGATCTCTTATCATTTTTATCTTCACATATACAATTTAACTCGTTTGGATATTCCTTTTTCTTTTCTTTGAACCTTAACATGGCATAAGAATAAGCTTCATATTATAGATCCCATATCAACTAAAAATATGATCAAACTATGGTATATAAATGAGATGCAAACTTAATCTTATTAGTCGATGAAATGAGACTAAGTTAGGCTTAAAATCTATTTAAAATGGTATTAGAGTCTATTTTAATAAGATTTGTTAGGCCTATCATATTCCCTAGAAGTGAATTAGAGATCTCACATCGCCTAAAGATATAACCAAATTATTGCAGCAACAAGATCAACTTCTACTTTCTTGGCTACAATCTCAATTTCTCATTATATACTCTCATGTAGGCTACAAATCTCCATGGCAACTTTGGGACAAGATTCACAACTACTTCCACTCACACACTAAGCTTGTGCTCGACAGTTTAGATGTGAACTTCACAATACTTCCTTGTATATTAGTTCAATTTCTGATTACCTTCTTTGTATTCAAAACCTTGTTTATGAAGTTACTGCTATTGTAGTGATGATGTCTGCAGTAAAGAACATCTTGACATTATACTTGAAGTTTGGCTAAAGGAATGAGTCCACTAAAACTAGGATTATTTATTTAAAAACAATACCATAATTACAGGGATTTGTTAGCTCTCTATATTTTCTAAAATAAATGGTAGGCTCATGTATTTATAAGTCCAATGACCTCATTGAACTACAGAAAAAATATATTATTCTTTTAAATTTAAGAGTAGGTATGCGCATTTAAGCTTCAAGGGGTTTGCAGACTCTATCAAAAACAAACAGTGAATAGTTACCACAGATAAAGTCACCCTTAAAGTTGTGTAAAGATTGTTTGGTGGGGAAACAACATAGAGATCCTTTTTCAAAGAGGAGCGATTGGAGAGCTACTCATTCTTCAATTATTACAGGCAGATACTTGTAGAACCATTAAGCATGTGTCTAACAGAAAAAGAGGTACTTGCTTACTTTTAGAAAACGCATGTTTATTTTTTGATAGAAAAGTTAACAAGTGTATGTCTCAACGTCTTGAGCATCATTTGTCTACAGTTAAAAGGATACTTGTATCTCAAGGGTGTAATTTCTTAGGGACTATATTTAGAGCCGTTTTTGCCCAATGATATGATGTAAAAAAGGTCAATATAGTTCTGGGTTTTCTTTGTGATTACGTGGCTGAATTGTCACATGGGAACAAGAGAAGGTCAACCATTCATGTTCTCATGATAACAATGCATATAGTGGGAATTAAAAGCAACACAACACTAGTGGGAGTTAATTGCTAATGGACAATTGAGACCACTAACTAAGATTTAATGTGGAATGTAGTGGGCCTTATTATGGTTGTCAAAAGTGACACATAATTTAGCCTATAAAACGGTGTACTTGTAATGCAATGGGCGATGTATGAATTCTAAAAGAAGATTAAGTTTTCTATTTGTCCAATCTTCAGAATTCTAGATTATAAGAACCCCAAATTTGATCTTATTAGGGTCACATGTGGCTATCAACACCATAACTTATCACTTACCTTCTCATCCCCCTCCCTCCCTCGGAATGTTTCGAGGGCCAAATCTTGTGTCCTGATGGTTCAAGACACAAACCGCTGTAGCCCATTCCAGCACTGATGTTGATTATCTTAATTTAGCTCTCACAACAACTGAAATCTCCTGAATTCAGTCTTCTTGGAAGTTCCACACACCTATTCTAGGATTTATAGTGATAATTTGAGCATGGTGGCTATTGCTCACCATCCTGTACTTCATGCTTGCACTAAGCATATGGAACTGGATCTCTTTATGTTCATAAAAGAGTAATCAGTATAGAACTTCAAGTTGTGCATGTTCATGCATCTGATCAGTAAGCAGATGCACTAACCAAAGATGTTTCTCCTGCTCAGTTTGTTGATATTCGCTCCAAGCTCATAGTGGCTGAATCTTTTGATCTTTGTGGGGAGCATTAGAGTAGTATTTTACTATGTAAAACAGTTAGTAACAATCTTTATGTTTTCTGTTCTCAGTTAGTTAGATATTAGTTACAATATGTTAAATATTACACAGTTATATATAGCTTATCTCTTATCTTTTTGTATCTTGTCTAAGAATTTTTCTCAAATTCAAATATTCTTCTTTATTTTCTGAGCCTTAACAATCACAAGCCGGTTATGTAGCTAAAAGCCTAAAATATTGAAGAGTGATCCAGCAGCATACCTTTGCTCTCAGCAGATAAGAGATGTTCCTTTGCCATTGCTGGGGCAACCCCTAGTGTCCTTGCAGCATCACTAGCACTTATCCCAGCTCGAAGAGCATCAGGTTTCATAACAAGCATCTTTACTTTATTGAAAACCTAAACCAAATAGCAGTTAGTCATTTTAGTCTAATTTTACCTCCTACCATTTCCACATTAGTAAAAGTTGAAGTGAAGATGAAAAAACGTTCATGAAGACTGACAACCTAAAAACATAAACTAAGGAAAACCTCCATCATATTTAATATAAGAGTGACCGTGAAGAAGATTGAAATCATCTAAATATAATCTCATGTCCACGTAGCAACCTATTAAAGGTAAGATAGAAGAATAATAATATAAAATATAATTTGGCATACGTCATACATTACAGATAAAAACTCAAGTAAAAACTAAGGGGAGATCCAAACATCAACTTTAGAGCTCAAATAACATGATGAGATGTTTTGTTAAATAACTGTAGTTGAATTACTATTCACGTAAGCAATTGGAAAGGGAGAAAGTGGTTTACTGCTTTGCACAAACTAATCAAAAGGCCATATCACTGGATTACTGGTTGAATCCCTGGTCCAGTAATCCAACCAGAAGTGATGCAAACTGCAACCAACCAAATGTATGCAAGAGTAACTAGCTAGTTCATCCATCTTCTCATGTCATTTTTTTTAAAACATTTGTTAAAATGAGAACAATATTCCAAACATAAAGCTAAAAATTCCTTAAGGCAAGTGAAATTAAAGATGTGTCAAAGCATTTTGATACAAATATGGTTTCGTTAATAAGGATAAATTGCTATGTAAATATAAATAAGAGAAGAATATCAGTTGGTAAGTTACGCAGATATTGCTAGTTAGGAATTTATAACTGCAAGCAGTCGGGTAATGTCATAACATAAATAAAGCATGGTTCTTCTTGTACATTTTGGACAGATTGAAATGATAATAAAAATGTGCAGTGCACACTTTATCTGATTTTTGTTTCTCTTTTCCCTCTCTATCCTCTCTATACTGTTATTCTTCTTTATCTTTTCCAGTTAAAAATCTATAACAGTGATAACAAGAGCCCATTATCCATGGCCACTATATCTTCTACAATAATAGCATGGCAGCTTGTATCATTTTCAAACCTAGTAGGGTAGCTATAGAGCCTGATTTCCAACCTTGGCATAGCCTCACCAACATATCCCTTCTAAACATTCAGTCATCAGGTGATCCTTGTCTTCACTTCTACTCTGCAGACCTTACAATGCCACCAACTGTGACATTTCCATACTCCCTAAATGTGAACCCGGAAGAGAAAATTTTCCTTAGGTGAAAGTAGCAACAAGTAATGAGTAACGGAAGATCATTAAATGTACAGATCAGAAATTAACCGTACATTCCAAATTAGTTTCCCAGACAAGATGAAGAGGCAAAGTAACAAAGACTACCAGGATTTGAGTTAAAAAGATCGGCTACTCTTTCTATGGTTTCTGCCATCTCCTCAAAATCTGTCAATTTAGGATTGTAGTGTGTGGCCACTAGGCAGCCAATTAGAAATAGACTGAACTCCAAAAGCTAACTCAAGAAATGATTTCCCAAGGCCGTAGTTTGGCCATATTCTTAGTCTATGTGCAACATTTAACACACCCTGCACTACCAGCATTGGTCATCAACCCAACTTCGAGACCAAACAGGCTTTAATAACATATTAGAATTAACAAAACTTAATTTAAATCAAAAGCTAAGTCAAGGGAAGAGGATTACCCTATCCTTAAAAGTTAAAAGGAATATTTTTACTCTGTTTCACAGTTGATTCAGATGTTGTTAAGACTTTACCCAACACTTTTAATATTTCATTGATAACTAAAATATTCATTGACCTCTACGAAGCATGCTGTTTAGGAAGGCTCATCAGTTGCGTTCCATTTCATGATCGTCATCAGCTTCTGCTTACCCTTTTTAAACTTACATTTACTGATCATGTGTGGGGACTAGCTCCTATGTTATCATCTGGTGGAATCTAAGACAATGTAACTTTAGCTGATGCATGCACACTAAAGTCGAGGGCTGTTATCTTTCATTTAAATCTATCACAGAGTAGCTACCAAACAAAAGCAAATCTATCCAGTCTGATGGCGCGATGGGCGTTTGCCCGGTACACAATGTCAAAATGAGACTGTTAGAACATAACAAACAACAAAGCCTTATACCACTGTTGAACATAAACATTACATATTGTACAAGTCTAGCCCTTTTTGCTCAAGCATCACACTTCTTTTATTAGGAGCATGCCTTCCTGACTACCACTTGTCTTGTATCATTAACAGACTTACATAACCTCTCTTAATAACAAAGACCTTCATACTAGAGTGTCTGATTATAAATTCCTTAGCTACAAGTATTCCAACCATGAAGAATATAGCGTTTCTCAATATGATAGATTTTATATCTCTGTATATCCTTTCCATGTTTCATTTAAGTCAGAAAACTCCCCACTCTCTATCCAATCCCATTCTCCTCATTTCAGCATGACCATTTCTTCTTTCATTTCCCATTACTCATACTTCATCTTTTTCTGCTTTAATTGACTACTACTTCTCCAATCTCCATACCAAACAAAATTCTGTTTCATCAGAATATTTAACCTATTAGCAGCCAATCAAACATCAGATTTGAATAACACCCTTTTAATAAAGGACATGATTACTAGATGAAGTTTATTTGCAGTAACCTCCTGGTTTTGAATCTCCTAATAAATATCCAGTTTTCAAGCCAGGCTGCTGTGATTCATGTAACTATGCTCTTTATGTCAGTCCTAAATGGCGTAGGAGAAGAAAACCCAACCTCTTTGTGGGACCCACCCTGGCCAATAACACTGTCAGTGAACAGGGAAGAATCTAAGTAAAAGTTTAAGGATATCACGGTTCATTACAAAAACACGGGTAGAATAAATACAAGCCATTCTACAACAATACACAAACTTCATATTACAATTTCACAAATTGTACAAGGATGACTTTTGCAGGTAAATAACAATAAAAAACCAAAAACAACCACCACGGAAGGAAAGATAAATCGAACTTACCTCCTCATCACTATGAGACTTAGTTTGTATCACCATGACTCCACTATCAAACTTCCGTAGAACCACCGGGCTGAAACAATAGAATAACATAATCAAAGCACGGAAATACAACAACCAAAAAGGGTATTGCATTGAATTATTAAACAGTGTAGAATCCTAACAAGTTGGTTAAAATCTGGATTTTACCACAAAGCAGGAATAGGGGTGCAAAATGTAAACTTGTTAATTGAAAGTAAGATTTTACAAAATTCATAATCATGCACAATATTCTTAAATCATAACCATATCGCCACTTTAGTTCAGCATGGTGACCGAGCTAACATAATAAAAGGTTGGTTGGGTTCAAACAATAACAGGAAAATTCCAATACCAAAACCTGACAACTCCAAACAAAAAATAATCTAGAAAAAGCAAAAAGAGAAAAAATGGTGACTGGTGCAGGGAGCCATGGAGGGTGGCAGCTGACTCAAAAAGACAGAGAATACAGTGGTTCGGGTTCATTATGAACCAGAAGCGGCAGCTTCATCCTTCAATTACAGTTAGCAGAAGACAAAGAAGAAGCTTCACATATCACTAACTTTTAAAGCAGGTACAATGCTAACTTTATAACAGGAATGAAAATGAAACTTGGCCAGCTTCAAATAATCTTAAAATCATAATTTTACCACTTGAATTGAATCACGATTTTACAACAATTTCACTCCAACTACAATTTAATCCCAAATTTAAAAGCCATGGAACAGAGTAACAGAAGTAATTTAAATAGAAGATAATGCCATACATACACATCAAACTTCTCCCACAGAGAACATGCTTGCAACAAATCATCAGGAGAGATCAATTCTGTTTATTATACAATCAAAACAAGGGGAGCATTAGTTCAAAAAATGCATTACTTGATAGAAATTTTCTAAGAGAACACAGAAGGAAGTATTGGAACCTGTGCCACGAGCACGATTGAATAGACAATATATATCAATAAGATTGATAATTCCCCCAGCTTTCTCAAGTGGAATTTTAACAAAATCTGCCAACTAAGCATTAGCAAGGAGATTAGATTGCTTTAAACAAATACAAAACAAAATAAAAGAAAATTAAAAAAGGCCATTTTATATTGGTACTTTTATTCAAGTGAGAAAAACTAAAAGAAAATTATATGAGCACAACCTGAAGGTGTTACAAAATATCAAAACCAACAACCCACATCCCCAGGAATGAGACAGAATGATCTTTTTCTACGTTATTGCACAAGAAAGAGAGTCAAAAGACCACTATTGTGCAATCCAAAGAAACAGATACTGTTTGACAATCTTGTGCATGCATCAACATTTTAACCACAGCTTTGTGTACATGAAGCATATTTTCTGTTTCTAAATTAACCGAGGATATTCTAATCTTGGTTTACTTTCAAAATGGTAAATTTTTTCAACGACCTAAGTAACAAGAATGCCCCCAATAAAAATAGCAGCAACAAAATGCTCCACAGTAACAATAGGCTCTGCAATAACAATCCTGAATTGTGAACTGTTTAGATCAAGCCAATCTTTAAATGAGAGGAAATAGAAGACCAATAATAATAATAATAATAATATTCTACGTTATTGTATCAATTATTAGGTCAGGATCTACACATACAAGAGCCTTGTTATTTTAGGAAATATGGACAGCAAATTCTAAAGAGACAAATTCTTGTGATTATGGGATTGTTTCTAAATACATAAAACTAGTATTACTACCAAGATATGGTTGTGATAAAGAATAAAATTACATCAAGGATAAAATATAAAATTCTTAAAATACACAATGAGCAACACAGTTTTGACAAATGATAATAATTATCTCTCTTAACATGTCTTACAAATTGCATTATCTTTCTATTACTATGAAAATAACACATGGTTGAGGAGGAGTAACTAGAGAACCTGACGAGAAAGTTGTTGATGATACAAAGCACCTGCAGACTCTTTGGTAACTGGGGATATAATACCAACACTCAATAACCAATCTTGCATTTCTTCCTTTGAACCCATCTCCTCATCGTTAGTTGCATTGGCTTGAGAACTTGAGCCGGACAAAAGTTTTAACCTCATTTTCTCTGCTAGCATCACCATCTCTTTAGCCTTACTCTGCAAATCCAACATCAACCCAAAATTTGAACACCTTTATCTTAATACAAACTACACAAAATCGGATCAAGAATTTCAGTCCAAGTACTTTTTGATGAAACTACATTGTTACAATCAAGTAGGAGAAACTGTGAGTTGATGACTGTTTGTACAAACATAGGTAAAGTTCAGCGCACACACGTTCAACTACAAAACTAGCAGAAGAAATATTACATTTATTGGATCATCAATCATTTTCCGTAGTGGTCCCTCCTCAATCTAATAGAGCGATGCTTCCCTTTTTATTAACCAAGTCTAAAAGGAGAAGGAAACAAATTTTTAGTAAATTATGATGCCCTTGCAAATTCCAAACCAAATCCTATTAAGCCATAATTACAGGTTACAGATCCCTCAAACTAACTACATTTTCTGGAAAGCACAATCCAACCTATCTATGCTAACCTCTTTCAACCGAAAAGCTCAAAGCAGATAATCTATTTGAAACAGTTTTCATGATGCACACCTAATATAAAAGTTATGTCTTAGAATAATTTCTTATCTCCATAGTCATAATCCTACCTCTCATGATGAGTTAAAAGTCATCACTATCACTTTTGACAAAACCCAAATACCATTGCTAAGAATACACAAGCAATTAACTATCCAATTTCTGATAATATTTTCACATAATCAGAGTAGACACAAATAAACAAATTGACGTCGCATATAATTATCTCCACATAAGTTATAAAGCCGTTCACAACACTTTAAGAAGAAGGAATTCCTCTGGATACCATTGTGAAAACTCAAAACAACCCTCGGTTGCTCCAACTAGAAAAAAATTATCAACCAAATAATATTTTCAGACAATAGGAGTATGCACAAAAGAAACCAGATACATTATCTGAACACGAAATAATTGACATCATACATAATCATCTCTATCTCGTATACAAACATTCAAAAATGTAACTGACTCCTCTAAAGTGAACAACTCGTTGTATAGGGTAAAGTAAGTAATATCAACCATTGACTCTCTAAAGTGAACAACTTGCTATAAAGGGTAAAGTAAGTAAATCAACTGTTGATGAGAAAATCAATAGTCAATGATACCGAGACATGTATAACAAATCATATATCTCAGTCTTAATGTTATGTATACATGCATAACAAATCAAAAAGGTGTTTGAATATTAAGGTTTCACATCACCAACCAACCACTAATGTTAAACCTTGGTAATCAGTTGATCATGGGCTCGAAAGCCTCTTTGCATATGCAAGGAGAGGATGTATACAATGACTCTTCTCATACCTTCTCATAGCCTAGCCTTCAAGCACGAGGGTGTAACCCGGTATTTTCTCTTTAACAAATTTACCCTAACACGAGGAGCCAAATCTCTCAAAAAACACTCTCTAAAATCAAAGGGGGCAACATGCTGCACTCAAATTGTACCAAATAAAAAGAGAAGACCTTTTGGCAAACACATTACATACCATGAGAGCATTCAAATCCTGAAAAGCCTCCTGCAAGCTTCTATCAGTACTCTCCCACATTTCCTGCTCCTTTCTCAGTATTCCCGACACTCCCACCATCCTCACTGTCCCGTCACTCGAATAAATTCCTCCTGATGACGATGTCGTCGCCGTTTCCGCCGCCGCCGCCGCATTACTCGACCCACTACCTGCTTCCTCCCACGCTCTGGCGCGCCAATTTTCCCAAAACTTGGCCAGAAACGAGTCGCAGTCCCCCTTCCCCCTCACCACCACCGTCACCACCACCGATCGCGATCCTACCGCCGTGACCCGCCCCTCCGGCGACAGCGACACCTGGAACCGGACCCGCGGCGATGAGAACACCGAGCGGAGGGACTTCTTGACGGAATAAATGTGGGAGATGGCGGCGAGGGGGACTGCGCCGGCTGCTCCACCGCCTGAGGCGGCGGAATCCGGTAGCCAGAGGAGGCGGTGGGTGGTGAGGATTAGGAGGCCGGATTTGAGGTGGGGGAAGGAAGTGCTGGGTTCGTCTTCGCAGAGAAGATCAACAGCGGAGAGGAAGAAGCACTCGATTTCGTTCGGTTCGAGCACCGGCCGGCCGCTTCCGGTGATATTCACCGGCGGCAAGCAGTTTCCGGCCATCGGCGAGTGGCGAGGCTCGACGTGGCTGTGAAGGTGGCAGCTCTAGTTCCAGTGGAGAACAGATTGCAGTTGGAATCACAGACTACAAATTGTAAAGTTTTTTTCTTCTAAGGTACTCTTCTGCATAGAAACTTGTTCTTACAATATTTGTAAAAAGAAAGACGAAGAAAAAGTATAAGGTCAAAAATAAATAAATAAAAAATCAATGAAAAACAACTACATTATTTAATTAAAAAAACATTATCATAATTATAATAATAATATTATTATATTTCTCTTTAATTTGATTATTAATTATTAGGTTAAATGTTAATTCTTGAATATTGATAAAAAAAATTATAAAAATTAGATTATTTCCTCCATTTGGGAAGAAAAAAAATAAATTCTGCCATTAATTTTTTTAATTAATATTGTTAAAAAAAATTATTTTTTATTTTTATATTATGCTGTCGGGTGGGTGTGGATTATAGAACATACTTATTTTGTTGTTTTATATATTATTTTATTATGGTGAAATACTTATTAACTTTGTTAATGATTAATATTAAGAAATAAATCTGGTTATCTTTTTCTAATTGATATTACTAACTAAAAAACTACGATGATTCATATAATATAGATTGAGATGTGTCAAAGAAAGAAAGAAAAAAGAAAGAGAGGAAAAAGAAGAAAAAAATGGTGGATCACGATCTTCTTACTTTTAATTACTTTGTTTTTTTTTTTTTCATAATATTAAAACCCGGACACAAACATAGGATTAAAGTGTACATGTATTGGAATTTTCTTAGGAAAGTGTAAGTAAACTTTTGTTGAGATTATACAACATTGCCTATGAACAAAAGAATTTAGTGCATCCTATATTATGTCATCTATTTAATTTTAGTGTGTCTATGAACATAAGATTAAAGCATATTGATTTACAAACTTGAGTTATCTGCTTCACACTATGTAAATTTGGTAAATAATCACATAATCATATTATTTGTTATCATTAAAACATTGAATTTTTTTTGTAAGATTCATGTTTGTAGGCTTGTGACTAATTATGAATGTTACGACGATATTATTATTATTATAACAAGTAATATTTGTTTTGTAAAAAAATTTAATTTGTTTATTACGAGTTATCTCAGTTTTCTTTTGAAAGATGAAAAATTATAAGATATTACCACTATTTATTCTATCTTTAAGATTAAGGAACTGTGTGAGGTAATTTGAGAGAGTGAATTTCATAGGTTGATCACGTTCTTTTTGAGCGATTTAGAGTGATGTGAGAGAACGGATTTGGGGGATGGATGGTTTAATCCATCCCCACAAAAGTGGGTTGATTTATGAATTATTTGAGTGACATTACCAAAATATCCTTGTGTTATCATGTTTCCCATGTTTCTGTCATGGATGGGGAAGAACATGAGGTGCTTGGGTGTGTTGGGGAAGAAGAGGATGGAGGTGGTGGACTGTGGTGGCAAACTCGGGTGAAGGAGGTGGTGGCGTGTGATGGGGATGAAGTCCAGTGCATGGTGCATGTGTGTGTATGGCATCGGTTACGTAACCGGTGCCTTTGCATAGAAGAGTTTGACACCAGTTACGACACTGGTGTCGTGTGTGTTGTTTTTTTTTTTAACTTTTGTTTAAAATTTAATTGTATCATTTTTTTAAATTAATTCTATACAAAAAATTACATTTATAAAAATTTAATTTTTATTATTTTAAGATTTTATATAATTTTAATACTTTTTATAATTCAAATAAATTATTTTAATTTATTTTAAGAACATCAATTAAAAAAACCAATCTCTTTTTACACAAGGCTATTATGGTAACTTAATATTTATATCTATTTTAACAATTAATTTTATCTATCACATCAATCAAATATTTCACTAACTTTCATAAAACTTATCTCCAAATCTACTCATTTCACCATCTAAATCCACTCAAAAAAACACAAAAATTCATTCACCCAAATCTACAGAAATCCATTTTCACACTCCCTCTATATCCCCTCCCACAAAGGAACACACCCTAACGCATTGTTCGTATGAGTGAATTGCATTGTTGAAGCAGATTTGAGAGAGCGGATGTTGGGAAAGCGGATGTTGGGAATCCAACACGTTCATTTTGGATAATTTGAAGGGATATGCGAGAGAGTATTTGGGGGATGGATGGATTAATCCATCCCCTCAAAATTGCAAAGATAGTGCATATGGTTTGGCTAGATGACGAAACTATCCTTGCTCTCGTTTCCAAAGCACCTGCCTTGCATCTGCTGGATTCCTTCTTCCTTTGTCGAGATTCCTGATCAATATTCCCTGGTCAACTGAGCAAGATTCCGTTGCATTGTTTATTTTTGAATATCAATTTAAAATGCAAGCAGCAGTGTGATTGAGAATGGTGGTCTGGCTCGCAGTGGTGTTTTGAGAGGTGAGCTATGGTGTATGTGTATGTGTGATTGTTTAGTCCGATAGAGGGAGAAGAAGATGAGGTGGTTCGGTGTGGTGGGCGAGGAAGAGGATGAAAGGGTGGCAGTGGTTGCACGAGGTGGTTGTTAGGTGGTGGTTGTGCTTGGATGTGGTGGGATGGTGATATGCACCAGTTAGCTAACTAGTGTTGCTACAGTGTCGTTGGGTTTTTTTTTTTTACCTTCTGTTTTGGTTTTTTTAAGGTGGAGGAGTTGCTTGCATTCGCCAGAGTTGTCAAAGAAGCTGTGTGTCTGTACTGGTGGTGAAGGTGGTCGTCGGAGCTGATGGTTTCTTCGCTGGAGTGAGTTATTCGGTGTTAGCAGTGCTCCTTTTATGCTACTACTAGACACATTCAACTCTCATGGCTCTGCTGCTGCTGTTCTTCATGTTGCCACTCTCAATTTCTGCATATGGGTCTGGAGGTAAGTTTATGCATTTGTGCTTGTTTTTTAATTGCCACTTAGTTGTTTTTAATTAATTTATTTGTTCATGCCCCACAATATATTAATGCCTACTTCTTCTTGGCCTTTGGTTTTTGTTTTCCCCTCATTACATCAGTTTCACCTAACATCTAACATAATCAGTTCTTTGTGCCATTGGTTAATTCTTTATTATTTATGATTTAATTATTTTCTTGTTTTCTCTATTGCACTTACAATTACTCTTTTGAAATTCGAAGAGGAGAGGGGTAAGTGTCTCTTTCATTTTTTTTTGAATTAATTTTAATTATTTTTATGATTAAAATTAATTAATTTCGAAATTATTTTAACAACATCAATTCAAAAAATTCATCTCTTTTTACACAAAGGGTATTATAGTAACTTAATAAATATATCTATTTTAACAATTAATTTTATCTATCACATCAATCAAATCTTTCACTAACTTTCATAAAACGTATCTCCAAATCCACTCACTTTACTCTCTAATACAGTGTTTGTATGAAGCAATTGCACTGTTGAATCAGATTTGAGAGCGCAGATATTGGTCATCAACCTCGTTCGCTTTCGATGATTTGAAGGGATATACGAGTGCATATTTGGGGGATGAATGAATTAATCCATCCCTTCAAAACTAGGAAGATAGTGCATATGATTTGGCCAGATGACGAAACTAACCTTTGCTCTCGTTTCCAAAGCACTTGCCTTTCATTTGCCAGATTCCTTCCTCTGCCGAGATTCCTCCTTCCTTTGTCGAGATTCCTGACCAATATTCCCTGGTCAACTTAGCAAGATTTCGTTACATTGTTTATTTTTGAATATCAGTTTTAAAATGCAAGCAATAGTGTGATTGAGAATAGTGGTCCAACTAGCAGTGGTGTTTGAGAAGTGAGTTATGGTGTGTGTGATTATTTAGTCCGATGGAGGGGGTAGAAGATGAGGTGGTTCGTTTTGGTGGACGAGGAAGAGGATGAAGAGGTGGTAGTGGTTGCACGAGGTGGTGGCTAGGTGGTGGCTTTGCTTGGACGTGATGGGGTGGTGATATGCACCGATTAGCTAAGCGGTCCTGCAGTGTGTTGAGTGATGGCACCGGTTACGTAACCGGTGCCTTGTTTATAAAGGGAGTGACACTGATTACGACACCGGTGTCGTTGGGTATTTTTTTTTACCTTCTGTTTTGATTTTTTTTCAGGTGGAAGAGTTGCTTGTCATCACCGGAGTTGCGGAGGAGCTGTGTGTCTGTACTGGTGGTGAAGGTGGTCGCCGGAGCTGATGGTTTCTTCACCGGAGTGAGTTATTTTTTACGCCGTTTGGTTTGTTTGTAGGTGGAGGCGTTGCGGAGTTTGTGTGATCTAATGCGAAGTGGGGTTGTGTGGATTTGCATTGCAGGTGGGAGATGGCGCAAATTCTGCTTCATGGGACTCTCCACGCCACCATCAACCTCGTAAATGAGCTCAATGTTGGTGGTGGCGGCAATTTTTTCAGCAAGGTATTGGTTTTAGGCCTCTTTGGATCTTGCTGAATCTGGTGCTTTAAGTGTTGATGTTGAGTTACAGTGTGTTGGATTTGGTATGTGTTTCTATTTGTATTGAAAATTCATAAATTGAAGATGACACTGCTTCCTTTGAAGGATCCGAGATTTGTTTGAATTTGATCATTTGTGATAGTATGATAGTTCCATGAACTGATACATTAATAACGAAAGGAACATTACCTTATAGTGTATTGTGTGATTGTTTGATGTATCACAATAATAAGGAAAATGAAGTTGATGCAATTCTGAGATTTTCTATGAACCTTGGTGCAAATGGTTTAGGTTAATTAAACTTGTTAAACATAAAACTAAGAAAAAATTAACATTTTATTGTAGTACTTTTCTGACATTAATAAAAAATTCAAATTTTTTCTTTTTCATTTTTCAATTAATTTCAATTATTTTTATGATTAAAATTAATTAATTTAGGAATTATTTTAAGAACATCAATTAAAAAAAATTCTTTTTACACAAGGGTATTATGGTAACTTAATAAATATATTTATTTTAACAATTAATTTTATCTATCACATCAGTCAAATCTCTCACTAACTTTCATAAAATTTATATTCAAATTCATTCACCTCACTATCTAAATCCACTAAAAAAACACAAAAATCCAACTACTCAAATCTACACAAATTCACTTCACACTCTCTCCTATATCCACTCCCCCATACGAACAAAGCCTAAATCCACTAAAAAAAACACAAAAATTCATCGACTCAAATCTACACAAATCCATCATCTCACTCTTTCCATATCCACTCCTCCATAAAAACAAAGCCTAAAGGTTATGCTTTTTTATGCATTGAATGATAAAATTGCTTGTTTGTAATCTTGTTGAAGGAATTAAATCGGTAGTTCCTAATTAATTCCTAATAAAAGATGTAATTAAAAATGATGATAAATGATATCCAATAAAAAAAGTCATTACAATTATTATTTCTTAATTATTGCAAATGTAATTAAAAGTAATTTATATGATATATTATTATTAGGTAATAATTTAAACTTATAGTATTAATGCATAATTCAATTTCTATATACTATTATTTTGAAATGAAGTACTTAATTATAGTGACTAATGGAAATGTAATAATTTTTATAATTATGTTTTATCTTTGCTTTATGTAATTATACTTTTACAAATTAATTTTTACCTTTTATAATTTTATTTTTAACTTTTTTATTCTTGATCATGGAATATATCATCATCACACACAATTTTTATAATCTGATTAATGATCTTTTATTACAAAGAGAACAATCTAAACAAAACAAAAGTATAGGAATAAAATTTCCACAAAACGAAATTACATGAATTAAGGCCAAAAGATATAAATTATATAAATAAAAAACCAAAATTTTCAAAAATATAGAATTCGAAATTGAAATTAACTATGAAGTTCTTTTTTTCATAAATAATAATTTAAAACGGACTCTTATTCAACACGTTTCTCCATTTCCGTAACATGAAATAAAAGAATAAAAGAAGAAGATCAGGAAAAAAAATGTCAATTGTTTTTTAATCATGATAATTCTAATTGTTTGATTGAATAAAATTCAGATAGAAAATATAATAGAATTTATTACTATTTTTATTCTATTGTTATTTTCTTCCATTTCTATCCAATTAAATAATTTTATTTTATATATTATTATTGGACCTATTTTATTTTATTTTTATATATTTTAGTTCTTTCTTTACACCCAACCCTACCCTTAAAATAATTATTAAACCCTTGGTTTCTTAAAACAACATTTGATCCTTCATAATCAATAAAATTTTCTTGAATAACACTAGATTCAGTCAAAAGCCATACACAAATAATAATAATAATAATAATAATAAATAATAATAGTAATAGTAATAATAATAAAATTAAGAAAATATAAAATATATGATAGTAATAAAATAAAAAACCTTACATTGCAGAATCCGAATCAAACACGACGATGAATGCAGATGCAACTTTCGCACCGTTCCATTTCTAAAATCCGTTAATATTTTCTCTCATTTTTCTCACACTTTTTCTCTGAACTCTCTTCAATGGCAGTTGCAGCTTTCAAATCCTCTTTACGAAGAGGAACCCAATCCTCTGCTCCTTCCAACGCCTCTTCTTCCTCTGGTAGATCCTCCACTAGAGCTCCCAACCCCACTCGCAGGTCGAGGAGCGTGAGCGCGTTCGCAAGGGGTAGTTCGGACATTTCCACTGAGTTCCTCAACAAGAGGGATAATCCTCTTTTCGATGAAACGCAGTCAGCGAAAACTGTTATAGAAACTTCCACGGCGCGTGGAGCGGCGCGAAGTGCCGAACCGGCGCGGAGGGAATCGGGTCGGGCTCTTTCCAGAGCGGAATCGGGTCGACGGACGCGGTCCGTTTCACAGTGCCCGGTTTCGAGGCGGCATCTGAACTATTCTACTTCTGAGGTGTTTGATGCGTTGAACTGGTCTTCTAATTACAATTAAACTTGTTCATGGCTTAAATACAATTTTAGTCTCTTAGTTTAAGATAAAGATATTGGATTCTTCATTTTAAAAAATCTACAATTGTAGTATAATTATTAATTTTTATTATGAATTATTTATTTTATTTTGTTTGAATTGAATACTTACTAGTAGTCCTAATACATTCATTCAAAATCCTAAAGAATGATTTAATTATAATGTAGAAATAAATGTAGGCAAAGCTGAAGACTAAACTAGAATTGTGAATTTTTTAAAATAGATTACTAAACCTCTATTTTTTTTTTTTGTTCATGGACATGAGGCTGTTAAGTAAAATCTAAGCGAGGAGCGTGTTTATTTTAAAATAGAGAACTGAAAATGAAAATTGAATAGACGGACTAAAATTGTATTATAAGACTTGATTGTTTGAAAAACAATGTAGACAATGTAAATTGAGGAATGAAAGTTTTGTTTGTTTGTGTCTTTAATATCATTATATGTTTTTGGAACCCCAAATTTGTGCTGAGAAATTTGGCGGCTCGGAACTCCATATGTCAGATAACAGGTGTAGTGTAAGAGGTAAAATTAGTTTCTTAAGTAAGTGCTATTGTAGCTTTTCAATGTAATATTAATTTTTTATTTTTGTATTTATATCTCTAGCAATATTGATGATGCAGACCAAAAACTAAAATGAATTAACATGATAAGGTTAACTTTGGAATGGAGGCATTGAAGGAAAGGTTTACGAGAAATTGAACTTATTTGCATATTTGTCGTTTGTTTGTGCAGAGCGAGGTTGAATGTAAAGAAGGGAATGATTTGAAGTTAGTGGGGAGTAATAGAAAAGGCAATTTGGTGGGAAGAAGTGAGAATGGTGTGACTGATCAAGTGAAGGATTTGCACACGTGGTCTAGTCGGCATTCATCTGTTGAGGTCTCAGATTGTTTTGCTGCCACTTTGGTTAGTTCCTTCCATTGCTGGTGTGTGTTGTAGCGTATTGGAAATATCAAGTCCAGGAAAGATTTACTTATTTTTCAATGGTCATTTTATTTTTTGCAGTCTGGTTTGCAAACTCAAACCTGTGATGACGAAGCTTCAACAGCAAGTTCTGGATTTGGTTCTGATGAGAAAACCATAAAGGCAGTTTTTGAACAGATGAAGGTGAGGTATAACATAGTTTGCAATGTATGTTTGGATTGATTGAAAGGACCAGGATAGAATAGTCTTAACTGTTATTGATAAACTGTCAAGTTGATCCTTCAAAATTACTAGCTTGCACAGTAGTTCCCTAGATCTTCTGTCTCTAGGGGCTACTTGCTTAATAAAATAATTTGAGGACTGTTGTGGTGTTGTTCTAGTTCTTTGAAAAACAGGTTTGGAAATAAAAAATTTCAGGACATGTGGTGATATGTGTAACTTTGGTCTAATAATTTAAAGGTTTACTTTTCAAAATATGGTGAAATTAGAAGGAACCAAGCAGAATCGGTTGCAGTTTTCACCGTTTGTTGCCTCTGTTTTTGTTCCCTTCCAACATAGAACCAACTTTTTTGTTTATTATAATCCATTCTATCACAGTATATATGAACAATATTACAGTAGTTTTATTCCATTTCAGTCCTCCTACCATAAAAAATCCATACAAATTCATTCATAGGTTTGTGTCATTTGTGCTTAAAAACTTAATGCCACAGTTCACTGATGTAGATTTTGTTTCCCACAAATAGGAAATTTCAATCCATGAGAAATTATTCTTCCTAGGGAATAACTTTAATGCTTCTATGATATAGAGACTGCATAAAATGAATAATTGTTCTTGATGACAATTAGTAACTTTTGGCATATTTTGGTCTTGATTTCTGTAGTCAGTACATGGAGATCTGCCAGAAGCCAGTGATATATATGAAACAGTTCGTTCTGAAGTGAGGCGAGCTATTTCTGAGATTCAGATTGAACTTGAAAGTGTATGTTTCATAAACTCCTATCTTTCTCATTGTTGGCTTTAAGTCAACTGCCACTGATTGAATCGATTTAGCTAATCATGATTAATACAATATGCCACTATTCATGAGTATGGTTTGTGTGTCTCATACTAATAATTAAAATTGTATATTATTAACATTTATAAAGCTATGAAAGAAAAAGGTTGGATTCGACAGCTACTAGTCTTAAGTAATTGTTAGCCAAGAAGCAGGGTATGTCAGTTTATTCTCTGCGAATAAATCATAAATTGCCCCTGACGAAGAAATTGAGGACAACCTCTTCTAGTTTCACCGTATTTTCAAAGTTGAAAGTTGAACTGGTCCAGGACACATGACATTGTACATGACTTTTCTCAATTGATGCATTTCTTGTGACTTTCATTTATATTTCTAGGGAAGTGCTTACTGACATCATTTCTTTCTTTATATAGTTTGTGCTCAAAATTTCTGGTTGCTCATCACTACAAAACTCACAAAGTCTGAGTGTTATTTATTGTTGATATAATTGTAAAAGGAAGTATTATGTTTCTAACATGTTTCTAACTCTGGGTTTTAGGCTATCCAAAAGAGAAATGTTACTGCCATCTCTGTTAGTAATGTGGCTGATATTCCTCCTGACTTGGTAAACCCTGGTGCAGTAGAGTTGGTTTTGGAGATTAGAAAAGAGTATGCCAAAAAGCATGAAGAGGTGATGTTCCATTCGATACTTGTAAATGGAGCCTGGTTAACTTTTCTTTCTTTGTTGGTGCTCATCTCATAGTTGAGCTTGAGGGTTGGTATCATTGTTGCCCAAGAACATGCTTTGTTTCTGAAGCTCTTTTATGATTTTATGTGGGAAATCTCAAACGAGCCACCAATTCATTTCCTCTCTCAAGATCAAATTACTACAAAAAGAAATCTTGCCCTTTATTTTAGAGTTTATATTGTGTATTAGGATTATAGTCTCGTCTATTTTTAGTTTCACTCTAAGCGGACCTTATCATACTTACAGTCCCAGCAGCGAGCTAGAAATCTTCGAGCAGAACTGGCCATTGAAGAGCACCGTGAGCGGGAACTGGATAGAATCTTGAGAGAAGTTCTTCCATCTCCCAAGACCCCTATTGTACAAAAATCTCGTACAGCAAGAAAAGTATGTTTTATTTTGGAATTTGTTTATTCTAATGCAACTTTTCAAACTTGTCATGTGTGATTCTTAAATTCTTTTGCCCATTAAGCATGTGTTTTGTACGGTGCATGGAACTTATTTTATCATTATGTATGTAGAAAGGAAAGATTTGCCTAAATCACAAACCTTATTTGAAATATTTTAACTCATTAATCTCATGCTGTGGGATGAAGATGATGATATTATAGCTGTTGCTATAGATATTTATGCAGGTGTGCATTTTTTTGTGTATTTAATTTTGCTCCATTTCCATTTTAATGAACCAAAAACTTGGTCACAGTCGTCTAGCTTTGAAAGAAGGAAGATGTCAAAACGTCTTGCAGAAGATGCCAAAGCTTATTTTGATGAGTGTGTCTCGCTATCAACTTTTGATAGTTCTGACTTTTCTTCCCAAGAGGATCCCTCACACAATTTGGTTGGTCCACCTACTCCTTCTGGCAGCCATGTATTTTTAACCGAGGCAAGTCCTAATGCTTCAGTTTCTACTTTCATTACATTCCTCAATGATTAACAGGTCTGAAGATTACTTTCTCGAATAATTTTTTTCTAAATCCCTAATAAAGTTCGTAAATAATATCTTGTTAATATTATCCATTATAATACTTGAAACCTTCGGTTATCTTGGTGTCTTGAAGGCATTAATAGGAAATATTAACTAATTAAAGGTGGGATACTATCATGCTTATTGACACCTGAAAATGGGGTCTAAAGTATACGCATTCTCAGTAGAGGCAAGTAATGTACACTGATCAACTATGTTGCTTGTTTGAGGTTTTATATTTTTTACTGTTTTCTTTTTGATGTTGATATTAGATCTATAATAACTTCAAGGCTACTTAATTGTGTGCCAGTAAAATTTCTCTCACAACCTGGTAGGAGAGTGAAGAGGTGGGAATGAAAAACCTGACTTCTATGATGGTTCAGAATAATTTGGCTAAAGGATATTTGAAAGTTTTAGTTATCACTCAAGAGTGAGAAACTGGAAGGCAGGCATAAGAAATCGATTGATAACAGTGGAAGATGCCTTTTGACTTGTATACATCTCTTGTCAAATGGCTTGTTAGGATAGATCTTCTACACAATTAAAAGTTAATAATTGACGCCTATTGCTGGAACGCATTAGAAAGTTGAGGTGTTGCCTATTGAAGGAAACTAGTATATGCCCTACAGAGGATAGTAGATTAACAAGGGTAGCCATGTTGCTAGTGGTAAGGGGAACCGGTAAAGGAAGAAAAAAACTACAGTTCAAATCACTAAGAAAATTGAGGTCAATGGTTTCACTACACATTATACATTTTGGCATTTTTTGTTCAACAGGGAAAATGGTTCATTGTTGTTTTATAAGATTTTTCTTATGCAAGGGACAAGAAGAAAAATTGGGAATAACAAATGACAATGTTAAGATGTGTTTCTGACCACACAAAAGAGATCATGATAGGAAATGATTGTAGATGAAAAACCTATTAGTGTGACACTAATTAGAGAATAGATTGAATGATTTTCATTTCTGTGAGAAGGGCAAGAAAGTTGTGCGAAGTTGCTAAAAATGGATTTCATGGTTAACAATATCTTAAAATATTTGGTCTTTAACTAAGCTGCATATAAGCCATGCAGCCCATCTCTCACCCAGTGGGATAGTACCCTTGTATACTCACTGTTTAAATATTTGGGTTGTGAAAGTTTGGAAGTTTTTACTTCCAGCGATAAAAGATTTACTGGTATTCATTCCAGTTTTTTTTATTTTCTGTTGCATTAAGAAGGCTGGAACCAAAATCTTGACTTCTATGATTGTTCAAGATAATAGGAACCAAAAGGCAGGAAGAAAATTGATTGTTAGGAATGGAAAAGACGCCTTTTTATTAGCTTACTATAACTCTTGTCAAATGTGCTTGTTAGGAAATATCTTTCTACAAAAGATGCTAAGAGGAATGTTTTAGTGATCTTATTTCAACTTTCAATCATAGTCACGTGCCTATGATGATTCGAATGGAATTCCTTAGTTTTCCGTTCCATTGAATGTAAAAAGTTTTATGACAAGAAAAGCTTCGAAAAATGTGTCGGGTGAAGTAAACCTGTTTTTGAATTCATTGAAGTTGTTACAAATTCTGTCTTGGTCTTGTACACTCGTAAAGGAAATCATGAATAGTGTGTTTTTCTGAAACAAATCTGTTGCATCATTTTCACAGGAATCGGGCACTCGAGGGCAATCGATGAATATCCATTATGGCATTTCACAATCTCCTGCCTACAATGATTCTATGGGAGCTTTTCATGGTCAAGTCAGTTCAACCACTGACAGCACAGAAACTGGTTCCAAACCCTGCTTTTCCTTTTCACAGAAACCATCTGAAACCTCTGCAATTCAACAAGACATTCAACAATACATAAAAAAGTTCGAAAAAAATGTGTTGAAGTCTTCAACTGTGAGATCAAATTATTGCGAACCTCTTGAGTATAGTTTTCAATCATCAACTGAGAGCTTGTTGATTGATAGGGTTCTATTAAAAAGTAGAATTGATTCTGGTAATTTGTTACTATGTAGTGGTGGTAATAAATTGTTATCAAAATTTTATGGGACAGGGATTTGACTTGGAGGCATAGTTCAAGCTAACTCTTTTATTTGTTTCTAATGCCTTGTAATTTTGATCTTATCATTTACACATGTAATATAAAATCTAAATGTACAAGTGTTTTATCTTTTCATGTACAAGTACAAATGTTTAAGCAATACATTCTTTATAACATTTTTCACCATTGATTAAGATTCATTAAATGCTAATAGTTATATTGAGAACCAAAAATATACATTTGAGGGGGAACGGATTTAGTGTTTTGTTTTTTCCTGAAAAAATCATTTAACTTCTCTTAATTTTCATCTGTTAAGTGATCAACTTTATTTTTTTTTTTAAATGAGTTAAAAATTGAGAAATTATGTGACTTTTCTGGAAAATAAGTTACGGAATCTGTCTCCAAATTTTAGTGAGTTTTAATTAATCCAATGTCTTGAGTGTTTCAAAATAAGATATGGATTGATAAAATGAGTTATTACTCAATTTTTCTTGTGTTGAACTAGTTAAAAACTAATTTGGATTGTACTGGACCCCTTTTGAGAATAGTTAAGAAATCAAGTTACAATCTTATCCAACTCTTGGAAGCTTGTGAATTGGGGTGAGTTAATAATTCTTTATAATTTGAAAAATAAAAAGTTATGAAATGGCTATTCATGTGTTGACCTACTTAACAAATAAAAATATCTAAAAAAAAAATCAAACTCTTCATCAGTTTATCAAAACATTCAGATAGAACTTCAATATAAATCAAATACAACTATCAATGTTCTTAAAAAAAAAAAATCGAAGTTAGAAATATTAATATTGTTGTTCATCAAAACCAATAAAATCTTAATAATAAGTCTGGGCGAGTTATCAAAAAGGGTTAATAAGTGAAAATATATCATCATATTTAAAGAATTAAATTAATCAATTCAATTAATTAAAACTGCTTTTATGTAAGTACATGTGGAATTTATTCACAAGTTATGATTAAATTAAATTTACATTTAATTTTGTTAATGATATTATTTAAGATTTGTATATTAGTTTAGATATTATTTGATTTTTCTATTTATAGTGGATTAAAATGAATAAAGATGATAACATGGAGAATGTTAAAAATAAAAACAGATAAGCTAATAATTAGTGGACTACAAAAAAAAAAAAGTGAATAATGAGTGAACTTAGTTATATGAGGGTTCCAATAAAAATTAGACAAACTCTCTCATTTCATTTCAATCCTATATTCTCTGTTTCTCTTCTCTAATACACATAAGCCATAAGTTCCCTTTGATTTTCATGGTGATACAAGAAAGTGCAAGTATTCATCTTCAATCTTATCTTTATTAACCTTTATTTTATATACTTTCCATGAAAATTAATCTTATCTTTGATTTGGGTGAAAGGGTTTCGAAAGAATTGAAATTATCTTTAGTAGTTAATGTTTACAATTTTAAGTTAAGAGGTGATAAAAAGAGTTATAACACCTGATATATGTTCTTAAACATATAAATTAAAATTAAAAATAGTTAGTGTAAAACTTATAACACCTAATTTAGAAAGATTTTCTATTATACTTTTCTTACAAACCATCATATATTCAATCTCATCCACATGTGTTCCACGACCATGCCATTTATGACTTTTCTGTGCTAATACATACCAGTCCAATTTTTTATAATTAAAAATCAAAACAAAACTAAGAACTTAATCATAAGTATATATTTTCGGTTAATATATATAGTAATTTGACTAATATTATGGGATGTCAAAATTTTGGTTGAATTATTAGTCTATTTTTTTTGTTAAAAAATGTCAAGTTGGTCTTCTAGTTTTTTTTAGTCTCAATTTAGTTTGATTTTTTAAAAATTGATACAATTTAGTCATTTTCATCAGATTTCTTAAAGCGGAGCAAGGATTTCTCATCAATACTGACATTAGGATTATGTCAGTTACATCAACAAAGCAAATCATCTTTATTTACAACTTCAATCTTGATTAAAAAAACCTTGATCTGATTAAGAAAATTTAACAAAAAGAACCAAATTACATCATTTTTTCAAAAACCGAGATCAAATTGAAACTAAAAAAAATTGAAGAACTAACTTCATATTTTTAAACGAAAATATAATCCAAAAGAGTAATTTTCAAATTTTTAGATAAACTAGTAAAAACATTGTATTTACTTTTCTTTATGATAATAAAAAATAATATAATTATAATTATTGTTATCATTATAATTATAAAATAAATACAAATATTTTTTATAATTTTACTATAACTAATTTTCATTTATAATGGTTAAGTTTCAAATAAAAATAGTCAAATAAAAAAATGGTTAAATTAAACAAGTGATCACTTAAAAATAATTTATTTTTATTTTTAAAAATATTGAAAAGATAAATTTGAAAATGTAAAAAAAAAAGAACTTTTTATTTATATATATATATATATATATATATATTTAAAATATCAAATATATTTAAAATATTAATTTTTAAATGTATATTTAAAGTTATATATTAATTTAATTATATAGATATAAAAATTTTGGGGCCATGGCCCTATGTCCCTTCGATGGTCCGAAAAAAAAAATAAAAATAATATATATATATATATATATATATATATATATTTATTTATTTTTTTATTTATTTTGAATAACTTATGATAAGTATTAATTATTAGTATGTTAGCATTTGATAAAATGACTTATGATGATATTTGTTGGAAAAAATTGTTTCTCCTCCTATTTTTTTTATTCTTATTTGGTTATTTATTTCTTAGTATTATGCGTAAGTAAAATTTTTAAGAAAAATAGTTGTGTATTAACTATAATAAATTAACACTAACTATAGTAATAAAATCAATATTAAATATTATTTTTATTTATAATGACCAAAATAGTATTATTAATAATATTATTATTATAATTATAATTATAAATAATATTATTATAACGAAATTAGAATAGTTAAAATAATTGAACTTCAATAATGTTAAGTCTTTTTAATTTAATGACATTATAAAATTATATTTCTGTTATTCAATGTATGTTAATATATTTATTAAAAGAAAACTATATTATTTAACTATTATTTGGACTAAATTTCCTTAGTACACGTGAAAATGTACAATGAAGATTATAAAGAGTTTATATATATATATATATATATATATATATATATATATATATATATATATATATATATATATATATATATATATATATATATATATATATATATATATATAATATATATATTA
>Ga0214544_1000738_pt1 | contig 63003 bp, 32 predicted proteins | sample CNSS3metaG_FD_160074 | JGI IMG/M metagenome (GOLD analysis project Ga0214544, IMG submission 160074) | Root nodule microbial communities from cowpea collected in UCLA plant growth center, Los Angeles, California, USA - CNSS3 | ecosystem: Host-associated > Plants > Roots > Nodule | place: USA... | reverse complement strand
GAAAACAAAAAACAAAAAAAAAAAAAAGATGTTCTTGTGTTACAAAGTTCAAAGGAATCAACAATTGAAACACAAGCAAATGCAAGAGAAAGAACACAGGAATGAATGACAAGAAACGAAGGCAGAGAGAGAAACCCATTCCAGTTTTCAATTAATAATCAGTGACTGGGAGCTGTTCATGAGTGTGTTGGGTGATGAACAAAACCTCGTAGACAACAGCAGCAATGGCAGCACCAGCGAATGGGCCGACCCAATAAACCCAATGGTTGGTCCAAGTCCAGCTCACAACAGCAGGCCCAAAAGATACAGCAGGGTTCATGGATGCACCATCAAAAGCACCACCAGCCAAGATGTTAGCACCAACTATGAAACCGATTGCAATTGGAGCAATTATACCAATGTCACCCTTCTTTGGATCCACTGCAGTTGCGTAAACCGTGTAAACCAAGCCAAAAGTCATCACAATCTCAAACACCAGAGCGTTCCCTGCTCCAACACCAGCTGAAAGTGCAAATGCAGATGTTTCCTACGATGTAACACACAAAACATAACATTAACACAAAGAAAAAGAACAGCTACGAATGATGTTGGTGTGTTGTTTATGTTATGCTGTGTACCATTCCACCAGTGGCAAATTTAAGGAGCAAGCAAGCAACCACAGAGCCAAGCAACTGAGCAATCCAGTACAAAATGCTTCTGAAGAGAGTGATGTGGCCTCCAACGAAGGCACCGAATGTGACAGCAGGGTTCACATGACCACCAGAAATGTTTGCACCAACTGAGACAGCAACAAAAAGTGCAAACGCATGCGACAGTGACGCTGCCACTAACCCTGCTGGTGTTGCTGAACCATTGTTTGTCACCTTATCTGCAAAACCATAACATGTTTGTTTATTATTCATGCATGAATTCTCATTGTTGTTACTGTTACATGCATGTTCAAAGTAACAGAGTTTAATAACCAAACCAGAAAGTGCTTACTGAAAGCCATGCCAGAGCCTTCCCCTGCAAAAACGAAAATGAGCATTGAGATGAACTCAGCAAGAGCAGCCCTGAGCGCGTCCACATGGCTCAGCTCTGATGAATTTCCAACGGCAATTCTAGAAATCGGCATTTTCTTCTTCTTCTTCTTCTTCTCTCTGATTCTGTGTTTGTTGTGAGTTTGGAATTGAAGAGAAGAGAATGAATGCCTTAACTTGAATGTTGTGGTTCGTTGTGAAATTTTGTGGAGTGGTTAAGGTTGTTTTATAGTACTATACAACAGTGGAGTTAGCGAAGTTTAAGACACGAGGGACAAAAAGTTAAGGTAAAAAGGAAGAAAATTCAAAGTTTTGCCACCTGTCTATAGTCTAGGGTGGCGGAGGGAGGAGCCTCCCGGTCGCTCTTGTGATGCCACGTGTACAACATGATTTGGACTGATCACTGATCACCGACCAATTGCGTATGGCGTTGTGGGCCCTTCAATCAATTCGCAACTTTTGGACCAAACCTACCCTTTGAATTTTCACTGGGCGGTGATGTGGACCGGCCCAATAATGTTGGATTCATTATTATTCATCGTTCTTACCTCACTCCCTAAGTAACCTAGTCAACTGATTTGTTTTGCAAACAAAGTTTCATAAAACATGGTTTTATTATGGTCTTTTGGTAGTGTGTGAAATGCAGTTAATGAATTTATTTTGGAGGATTGCTTCATACGCATAAAATTATTTCTTCTTTTCAAGCTGGAGGTGTGGCAGATTGGTTTGAAGCTGTGGGATGGAAAAATTGATTAGGTTGAACATTATTATTAAGAGCTAAAACATTGGTCTGAAGAGGCACATGTGAGGAGCCACAAGTATTTTCAAACATTCGTGACCTATTGCCACTCCTGTTCAGCATTTAAATTATCATAATTTTAAAGCTTATCTCATTCTTTCTTTATCATTATGGTCGGCTTAAAGGACCAAAACTTTTAAACCAAGGTCGCATTTTCTTTTTCTGGTCTGCCAATAGAGAAGAAAACTATTACAAAATTATATCGCAACTTAGAGGCAGCCAGCAAGTTCAGCATCGTGTATGTATATGTATGTATATGTATGCGTGAATTATCGCTAAGGATTAAAGTACATTTCGTGTTTTAGGATGCACGGTCTGAAAAGTATGTAATATTTTATTTATTTCATTAATCACAGTTTTCTGGTGATGATCATAAATAGGTTTTCGTTGATATATTACTGTATATTTGTCGAAGTGTATTATTTTTAATTATTTTAAAAAATAGTAAACTGTTGATTTAGTGTCTAGAAGTTACTCAATATTAAATTAATTATTAGAAAATTGATCATATCAAATAAGTTCATCAAAGAATTGTTTAAATGTCTAAAGGTAATTGGTAATATATAAGCATGATCTTTCAGTTAGGTTACTTATAATTAAAATGGCGATGTGTAATACGGTACTGGTGGAAAAGGGACGAAAACATATAGATTAAGTGAAAAGTAAAACTTACCTTGCTTTCACTCTATGCATCAAGATAATAGGAAATTTCCTGACTAAAGGTAAGCAGCCCCATCGAGTTTGTAAATTCAATCGCAGACTCCGTTATACATTTAAAAATATAATTAAGAACTAAACACAATTAGGCTTCATCTCTCAATTTAGAAATATAATTTGAAACTTCAAATTTATTAAATGCTAACAACGATTATAAAAAAATAATTTGATTTTCTCAAATTTATAGTTTAAAGATTAAAATAGTTTTTAAGAATCATAACCGAAATCACAGAAAATCAAACATAATTTAGTGAAATACGCAAGTCCTTAATTTGGATTCTACATCCCAGATAGATACCACGCAAAGGGACCCATCCTAACAGAGAATAAGAAGACGAACAAAGAACTAAGTGAAAAAATCAGAATTGAATGCTCAGCATGTTTCGGATAAATTGTAGTACTACAGGCTGCTGAGTTTTTCAGAATTGCTTGGTATAGATTTCCTCAATCACATTTAAGTAAACAACTGAAAGGGAAATAGGAAAATGGAGTGTAACAACGCCTTCATTTATTACAATTTGTAAAACTTAAACAAGCAAAGCTCTCCTCAGACATCTAATACGATGTGCAAATGCGGTGCAAATCTTCCATTCCGGAATCACCTGGAAAAATAAAAACAGCATCAATTTTCCATGCAAATACTTCGTGAAAATTTTAGAACAGAGTACGTTCAGACCATGTTCTCTTGACATAATTGGTTTGGGAAATCTACGGAATACTATTAAAAGCTGCTGAGAAGCAAACTACAGAAAGCGCCAAAAACATACATGATTAATAAAACTATTTTCCCTGAGGTGTTAGCAATCGAGCATCATTACAAGAAAAAAAGCTCCAAGTCCCCAATAATTATCACATTAAAGTAATCATAGAGTGCATCCATTCATCAGAACTGCTTGTTATGAACTACTCAAGCACGTTTAAGCAAACAACAAAAATGAAAATAGGAATTCGGAGAGAGTGTACAACATTTCTTTTATTACAATTTCTAAAACTAAGACAAACAAAGCTCTCCCAACACATCCAATACAATGTGCAAAGCCGGTGCAAATTGAATCTACAAATAGGTATAGCATGGCATCCTATTAATTGAATCTACAAATTTATGTGTGAATATGATTAAGAGATAACACGACAAACAATTGTCAAGATTGCAACAAGTGGTTCAAACATCAAAGTCCATTGCAAAATGAGATAAAAAGTATTTGTAGAGATATTTAACATTCGGTTCCTCGTTTAAGGTTAGCAACAACTAGTAAGCAGACCCAATCTCATGCAAGATCCTTCATATTATTGTAAATTGATTCTTAGATCGTCGTCTGAAAATTCCAAACCAAAAACACCTCATGATATTTCAAAAAATATATAATATCACACTTTGATATTCAACGGAATCATAAATCAGTAACAACTCAATAAATAAACCGCACATTAAATAAAACACATGCATCAACTTGAAAATTGCATACACTTAGGCACATCCACAATATAAGATTTGAATGACAGTCAAGTTTAAGGGCCATCACACTTTTAGTAAATCAACAGAGCCACATTAATGAAACTAGAGTTGAGGATAGATAGTAATGCAACATATAAAGAAATGGGACTAAGAAAGAGGATGAAAATGAGTACGAGAAGCTTTGAACTGCTGTAATAGTTCATAACGTGTTTGTAATAGTATACCATTTTCTTTTATATCAAATCAACCACGTCAATTGAACAAATATCATGACTGCGTAGGCCAGATTATGCATACTTTCAACCACAGATGCTCTCACTTTACCAGAATTCATGCACAATTCTACCAAACTGATTGCTCGGAAAAAAAAATTATAGCTAGAAAACTAGAATGTCCAATTTCCAGCAAACGAATAATCTGGTATATTGTATCAGATATGTGCATTGAACTCCAACGAGTTGAAATTTGAATATCAAAAATCGAACACACGAGAAGCGCATTTGTATGACATAAGGAAAATAAAAAACAGCAAAATGCGTAAAAAAAAAAGCTAGGGTTTGGTAAGCGGAGCGTTACCTCTTGTGTGCCTGGACAAATTTTGACTTTTTGGCGTCCTCCTCTGAGAAAAATGAAACCACGGTAAATCAGATTCAAAACACAAATCAAATTTCAGAAAAAAAGAAAAAGAAAAAAGAGGATTGGGGCTGAGAAAAGAAGAAAGTGGATTTACCAGTTAGACCAAGAGAAAATTTGGTGATCACAGTTCCGGTGACGGCGAATCCGACCAGGAAGGGCCAATTTCGCTTCCATTCACGCTTGAAGAAAACAGACCAAGGATCGAACAGACGCATTTTTTTCTTCACTTCTCTTTCTCTTCCTTTCACTCTCCGCTCCTCCACTCCAACATGTAATACCTGCTATTCTCTTCCGCTGTTGCCTCGCCCTCAAACCAAACGGGCTTTTCTTGGCCCAACCCAAAACTACACAAATTTCTGAGGTTTACGAAGGTGCTGCGAAAAAAAAAGTTACTACTATCTTCAACAGCGAAGGAGGCTTTTTCTTCCTGCACTCCCATAATTGCTTTGTGCACTTCAATATTTTTAAAGGGACCATTTCATATTTTATAATAGTGACTTTCTGATTACCTGTTTTAGAAATTTTCTGTAATAAACTTTCTTTAATTTCTGGAACAGATTTCCAAAATATGATTTCTAAAGTTGGATTTTGCAAAATACAATTTTATTTTAAATGGAATTTTCTGAAATGAATGTTTTTCTACCACACTTCTCTCTTATTTTTTTCTCCTATAAGTGTAATTTTAAAAATATATTGCCTAATACAAATGACAAAAAAAATTGATTTCATTTAAATGAAGTATCAAATATATTAATTAATTATACATGATATGACGTGAAGATTAGTTCTTATGTGATTTTATATAAAGATGAACTCTTATTTCACGTACTGATATTGGACTCCTAATAATCCATATTATACTTAGAAACAAATCAAGAATAGTGTAAAAAAAGGAGATTAATTACTTATATTAATTATGAGAAAAAGAAAATTAATCCAAACAAATTATTGTAAAACACAGATAAGACATCACTAATCATCTTTCACGTGGTCTTAATTCCACCGTTTGTAGTTTAACTAATAATCATTCTTCTTTACATTCAAAAATTTATCCCGAATTCCACAAGAATATTCAAAGACTGAATAATGATTAATAAGGGGAACAAAAGTGTGTATTTATCTCATCCTGCAAGATTATGATCTAGCTTGTTCGTTGCTGTCTTTCTTTTCTTGGTTTTGTCCCCCTTGATTCCATTTTTTACCTTTACAAAACCTTGCCAATAATCATCCCCATGCAATCGCACACTGGTTCAAATGATTATGATGGAGCTTTTGTTCAAACTCCTCCACTTAACAACGATATGCATTAAATACTGTAGATTTTGACTAATGAAGCGCCTGAAATCATTACAATTGAAATTTCTCTGCACTTCTTGCTTCAACATTGACTTCTGCTAATTATTTCTTCACCTTTTTGACAAATCCCTTCTTTCTATATACAGAGAGGAACAAGAAAGAAACTCGTTTGTCTCATCCAATTTACTACACTTGATAACGTTTTATAGATACTGAAATCTATTAATTTACCATAAATCCTTTGTTTTCATTGGTAGATTTGTGTAGACTATATAGCAAACTGGTAAACAAATTTTTATTATGATTGAACAAGAAGAATATATATATTGTGAGTACTTTTGAATGATGAAGTTAAAAATAAAATAATGTAATCATGAGTTAGCAATTATTCACGTGCAACTCTATAGTTCAGATTTACTAATTTCATTCTGTCACTGCACATTCCATGTATAGAAAGACAAGAGTTTGACTCCATTTTTAACTACCATCATGCACTTTAGTTCTTTGATTTGAAAATCTGTCCCCTTTTCTTTTTCAGTGAGAATGCCTACTAAATCAATGCTTCTAAACGTAATATTTTAGTTTTCTTGAGAAAATGGCTTTATGTATTCGTTTTCATACTGAATTACTTGATGAGAAGGGAACACCAGCGTATTAAAATCTCGGTTCTTTTTCTGCCGCCACCCACCTACTCCTTCGCCATCTGCTGATTAGTGGTTACTCCGCAAGAAGATAAACATGAACTTTCATCATTCTGTGAGTGTGATGTTTAAAATTTAAGCCTTTCTGATAGTGGTAGCTTTTTCCTCCTTTCTTGGGGGTTCAGTCAAACCGAACTCCAACCACCTTTTTCGTATGTGTATAAATATGGTCAAATAAATGTTGAAAACGAAGGTTTGCTTTTTGACAAAGACATTCACTGTTAATCAGTTTCCTGTTACCTTTTCAGGATCCAATGTTAAAGTAATCGTTTCTTATGATGCTTCATTGGTTCCTGCCATTATCACACTTTCGGCATCTTAATCAACTTTCTCCGCTAAGTTCCACTCACCAAATGTGTTCTAGTCCGGGAGACAAATATTCTAATTCTATAGACATAGTCTTTCTAGACTAGTTAATCACTTACCATTCCATGGTAAAAACTCTTTTTAATTATACCATACACATGCTTACGTGGGTAAAGTTTTAAGCCTCTCTTTTTTCTTGTGTACAACGTCTCTGTCATTTCTTAAAAGCAAAAATATAACTAATGGCTGCTGGCCACAACTGCAAGTTGGATACATTAATTGTGTTACACACACTGTTGAAGTCATGTTTTTATATCAATTATGTCCCATCTGATAGGAATTCTTCTCTACAGTCTTGGCTCTCTCTCGTACTCTCTTTTTTCTATCTAGTTTGGCATAATCACGTTATCATCAATATGAACATGTAAAACCAATGTAACAGAGTTGGAGAGAGAAACACGAGGCCAAAGGCAAGTAAACTATATGGTTCCACGGGTCAGCCAAAAATATTCGTGGTAGTTTTTATTCAAGACTCATATATTTTTCACCTTATGTATATACAGATTAATTGAAGTTCTTAATTAGATGTTAGAAGCGGCCTTATATAGGATGAAACACACTGTTCAAGAAAATTTATTAGGAGAGAGAATTTAACTTAGTTCTGATATCATGTTAGAAATTGATTTTAAACTCAATTTAATCTCACAAAATAGACTTATAAGATGACATTTGTATCTTATGTATTGTGAATTGAATTTATCTTTATTCGACGTGATAACTCTAAATTTTATTATTGAAGACGAGAGCTGAATAGAAAGGGTAAATTAAACTAAACCATGGATACCTTGAAGTCAAGGAGTTGGTCGCAGCCACGTGGTTGAACCTACCAAGGTGAATGGGCATATACTATAGCACAGCACTTTCGCACATTCGCACATGTTTTGTGGCAACGAACACGCGCGCCAAGCGTCGAGCCAAGCCATAATTAGAAGGTCCATGCGAGGCTCGCGTGTGTGTGTGAGTTAGCAGGTTTTTGCTTTTGCTGACTCGGTTTTCCCCAAACGTGTCTCATCCTTGAGGCTCCCACGTGACTTATACCTAATTGCCATGTGCACTCTCCCCATCAATACTCACCACAAACACATAGGATCATAGTTTCAGTCGCATGAACAACACCCCCATAATACACACAACACAAAAACACAAAATATATGAGTAATAATTTCTTATAAATTGTTATTCATAATAAAATTTATAAATATTTTTTAAGAAAAAAAGTAAAAAAAAATAATAAGAAAGATGTTTTTTTAGTAATGATATCACTTTTTACATAAGTACAAAAGGTAAAATAAAATATTGAAAATAGTCAATGCTAAAAGTTCTTTTTATATAAATACTTGTCAACAATTACTCTTATAATTCAATGGCTTTCTTATTTGTTTTGTGAATTATCAATTTCAATATTTTACTATCGTTTAACATGAAAACTGATCGACCATTTATTTGCCTCGTAATCCATAAGTGATTATATAAAACCATTATTTAAATACTTATAACCCAATATTTTTCTCTCATTTTATCAAAATTATTGCATTTAGTTACATTCACAATTCACGAGTTAGCTAAATAAGTCATATCTAATTTAAAGTCCATTTAGTTAGATAGACCAATTTTTACATTCACATATCTAACAGAGAAAAAAAATATTTCTATATTAATTTATTTCAAAGATAAATATAAAACACGGATCAGTAAATTATAAGAAAAAACACATAATATATTGCAATATCTCTTCTCATTTGACTTATATAAAGTTGTAGTATGCATTGATGCGACGACATGTATTTATTTGTAGCGTGTGAATCGTGAATCAGAATACGCAAAAGATATTTTATACGCCGCAGAATTGCGTGAGGTAAACCTTTGTATGTGCAAAACACAATTGACAAAACATAACCTCTTAGATTACATGCACATGTGATGACTTACAATGCATGTGATGACCCTCAGGTAGATACATTGAATTCAGAACATCTCACTTTTAATTAACCACCTTTGTCTTATGCAATCTTATTATACAATTACTCTCATTTTGGACTTTTCTTGCATTCAACCCCAAACTCAAACAACCAGAAAATGTTTTCACTCATATTTTAATTGCCTCCTCAAATTGTATCAGTAGATTGAGTTATACAACATTAATTAAACTCACAGTGTTTGAGTTTGATTATTATATTTATTTTATATTATACATGATACCTGAAGTGGTTTCTTCCTTGTATTAAAATTAAAAAATAAAGAAATAAATATATGTTTTTGTATGTACTATTTTGGAGTGTTGGTTTCAACAGAAACGACAGAACATGTGCCGATGCGCGGTTTGTCTGGAACTAAAATAAAATAGTTTGTAGTTTTTGAACAAAATTCTTCATCCACGTTTGTTGCCGTTGGTATAACTCAGAACACGGTTGTCTTTTTCGTGTTTGTTTCGTAGTGACTATGAATTAGAAAGTTAAATGGAAAAATAATAATACTGAAAATATTTTTTTGCCGACAATACTGCTGGGTAACTGCACAGATGATAATTCTAAAATAATGTTATTTTGAGGGTGGTTTTCTTTTTAAAGTATGATTTATAGTGTAGCCCTATCTCTTTACGAAGGCTATTTTTAACACATGTGACATAGAACTTGTTGGGTTGCTTCATGTTTGAGAAATTATTGAGCTTTTTGTTTGAGTTGAAACGTGATATTAAATGGAATGAAAATATGTTGCTTAACAATTTAATTCTAAATATATGTTTTTATTGATCAGATGCATAAAAATATGTTTAAAATTCAATTTTTTAGGTCTCGATTATAAACTAATACAATAAAAGTTGTTTATGCAAATAAAATCTATTTTCAAGTCATAGACTACTATCCAGAATAAAGAGTTATTAAATGACCAAATAAAATACGAATTATAAAAATGAGGACTATTTTAAACATTCGATAAAAATGATGACTATTTTAAACATTATGTCAAAATGAGGACCATCCACAATAAATCCTACGAAAATAATGATCAAAAAGATATTTAAGCCTTTTATTTAATGTTCACTGATGAAAGTTAAAAAATAATTAAATAATTAAACAAAAATATTTTAATGTTGCTAAAAATTAAAATATTATTAAACATAAAAGTTTAATTTGACAAAAAAACTAACAAAAAACTAACTAAGTCTATCACTCTTTTCTAACTATCAATTCTCGCAACTTCAAAATGACTAATACAACATAGAAAATGTTTATTCAAAGTTTACCCACTCAAAATTATTAGCTCACGCTAAAATAAAATAAATCACTAAAACTCTACTTGAGACAAACATTAGTGCATCCATTAATCAATTATGATTTCACTCCATCTAAACATTCTCACACGAAAACGTAAAAAAAAAAATGATATATTTGATACAAGAGTATAAATAACCAAATAAATAAAGAAAGAAAAATATGCAAAATTTAAACAAAATATTATATTATTAATCTTAAAAATAAAAAAATACTGAATAGAAAATTAAAATGTTTCAGATCAAATGTCCGACAAAATAATTATGATATATAAGGTAATTATCTAACTAACAAAAAAATATAATGTCTGAGTTAATTATCTAATTAATAAAAAATGTATGGTATGAGTACACTAATTATCTACATTGTAAGTACAAATATTTAGTTGCCCCATTTAATCATGTGTATTCCAAAATTCGTAAGAGTGAATTTCAGTTGAGATTTGAGAATAAGGAAGAAAATATCAACACTATATCTAACTTATCTCCTTCTTGTAAAAAAAAAACGGAGAGGATAAAATAAAAAGTTTTTAAATTTGAACTTTTTTCTTACAAAATAAATTCGTTTAGTAAATTCTATTAATCATTCCTAGTAATTCACACACAAATATCTCATATTTTCTCTTTCCTTATATTCACTTCCACTAATTGTTTAAAAGATATCACATTAATACTTTTTTATAGAGGAAATATACGAGTGCATATATGTCAATATTTTCATTATAATATCTATAATATATTTTATATATATATATATATATATATATATATATATATATATATATATATTCTGTTTTACATAACTTTATTTATTACATAAAATAATATAATTAAATATATTGAAGCTTATGCCGTAATAAAACATTTTATTACATATATATAGAATCAAATATTTCAAACACTTTAATTGTAGGTAAAATGTAGATAATTACTTTATTAAATGCAGCTGAGAGTCTCTTTATGTTTTTTTCTATTTTTTTTCACTATTTGTTTTTTATTCATTAGTACCTTCGTTGTATTTTTTTATTGTAACTTGAAAATACTATTAGGGGTAATATGAAAACAAACTTTGAACACCAAATTTCCATTATATATTACCAAAATAATGACTCTCTTAAACATTAAAAAAGGAAGAGAGAATATTTAGGATTTGACGATAAAGAGTAGTTAAACAATTTATTTATTTTATTAAATTGCACCAACAGTTTAATCTTTACTAATAAAAAAATAAAAAATATCAGTTTTGTTTTTATTTTTTTAATTAATAGAGAGATTATATATTAAAAATAAGTGAGCTGTCCAAGTGATTTGATTAGTTATTTTTAAATAATATATCATTTTTCTACTCGTCCATAAAAAAAATAAAAGGAGAAATCAATGGGTTAGGCAATTTTTATTTTGTTTTACAAAATTTAGTCATCACCAATGTCACAACAAAATTAAAAAAAAAATGATCACAATAAAATAACATTGTTAAAATTATAAAATAATGTTTATAATTTTAGAGATTTTCACATCATCATCGTGAGGTGGAAATAGTGCAGAATGAAAACTTTTATTTGACTTTATTTTTGTGTAAGGAAATTGTTGGGATTGTCAACTTTTACTGCAAAAGATTATGTTGTAACAATATATTGATAAATCTATTTAAACATATAAAAAATGATAAACTTATTGTTAATGATTATAAAAATATTATTGTTGAATTTGATGTTGATAGTTGACAAATTTTCACTGTATTGTTTAGCTTCCCATGTCATCATCTCTTTCTTCTCTCTAATTTCCCTCTTGAGTTATTGATAAAGATGAAATAAGTTATAATAACAATCAATCTTAGTGGGCTTGGTAGCTTAAGTATTGTTTATTAAAAGAAAATCCATACAACACATAATCACCACAATTTGATATAATTAGTGGACTTTATTTAAAATTGAGGGACTATTAACTTCTTATCAAATCCATTAACCTATACATTGTTAATATTCTTTCACATATGTTAATTCCGGTGAAAATTACTAAATTCTCAAATCTAGTTGAAAAAAAAAAATATTTTGAAAAGTTTAGCTGAAGAGAATATATCAAAAACAGAATTAACTTTACTCAATTTTTTAAATTTTTAATTAACTAAAAATACATATCTTTAAAAATAATTAGAAAAATAAAAATAATAAATATTTTTTTTAAACCAATAATATAATTATAATAATAGATATTATAAGAAAATTCTTAAATAATAATCAATTTTAGTGATAAAAAACATATTTAGAGACAAATTTTCTAATTACACACTAATTTAAAAAATAATTCTTTTTGGTAGCAAAAATCTTTATAATTAATGCTAGTGTTAATAATCAATTCATAATAAAAAATAATTTAGTTATTAATTTTAATTTTTTTAAATTATTTTTATTATATTTTTTCTCTCCTACTCCCTACATAATATATATATATATATATATATATATATATATATATATATATATATATATATTGTTTATGCAAGTTTATACGATATATAGATATTTTATGCAAAGTTTATTTATTTATTTTCAGTTTATTTTCAGAAGATTCTTACAACATCTTTCCATAAAGGTCTAGAGAAAATACAGGCGAGCAAGTCCATAGGCTTCACCAAAATCTTAAATTAGCAATTATATATATTAAATATTTTATTCTTAATGAAGGGTGAATATTACTTTTTATATAAAATTATTATATTAAAAAACACTTAAAGTCTTTATAAATGGTAATTATTATTTCTGACAATGTATAATTTATATCCATTCTAATATTAAGTTTAAAAAAAATATTAAATACTTTAGTAACAAACTCTAATGTGTGAAAAAAACATCATGAATAAACAGAGACAGAAAACATTGGTTTTTTTTTTGTATTATTATTAGGAGTGCATAAATAAGGAAAAGTTAACCTAATTAAATAAAGAGACAGCAGGGACAGGGAAGCTTAGAGAGATGGAGAATTTTGGGGATTTTCAAATGATTTTTTTGAGCTGAGAGAAAAATATGAGAAAGTGAAAACTCTGATTTATTTATTTATTGGGAAGGTTTTTGCATTCTTTAATTTTCAATGATATGGTCAAGTTCTGTGTGGATAGTGTGGTAAGTACACTATGCCATCCCTTTGTTTTGTCCTTTGTGCCCTTTCTCTCTCTCTCTCTCTATAAATAGCCCTTCTTTTCCTTAGACTCCCCTACAAACATAGTACTATTCTTCTTTCATTCTCTCTGCTCTTTTTCTTTCACACCATAACCATAACCATGGAAGAAGATCCCTTCGCTTCCATTCTCAATCTTCACGAGGTGGGTCATTGCATATTTTCCTTATCCTTCCTTCACTACTTCTTATCACACTCTCTGTTTCTTTCATGCAACTTTCAAGAAAGAGCCTTTAATCATTGCTTCAACGTTTGTGTCTTCTTTCTCTTCTTTATTATTCTCGAATGTTTTATTGTTTTACAGTTTTTACAGTTTTTTAAGATTTTACCAGATTAGGAATGATGGAATGATGTGTAACGTTCTTTTCTTCTTTCTTCTTTTTTTTTTCTTTCATTCGGACATGATTAAGAGTTTAGGTGAAGCTTTCGTTCTTTTGTGGATAGGATATGTTTCGTGCTGGTTCAACTCTTGCAAGAATGAGACATGTCACGGGAAATTTGTGGAGATTAATTTTCCCGCATTAATTTTAAGGGCCCAAGATTATATTTACATTCAAAATTTATTCTTTTTTTGATAATTTTCTGTTCCTTGATTTGTTCTGCGCAAATATCTTTATTAATAATACGTTTTTAAATATTTTTTCTTACCTTCTTGTATAAGGGAAGATCCATCGTTGACCCCTTTTTCCTGTAACTTGGTTTTTCATTTTTACCATATTTTCCGGCTGTTCTAAAACTTTTTTTTGTGTGTGTGTGTGTGTTGAATTTTCTTTCATCGTGAATTTTATTTCTTCTTTTTTTGGCGATTATTGAGATTTTTTTGGCTCGTAATTAAAATCTACGATTAATCCAAAAGTAAGGCAGGTGTCAATTGTATTTTTTTCAAGACCAAAGGGTTTCTTCACATCAAAGTTGTCACTTTCTTTCTGTAGTCTTTACCTTTATCTGTGTTAGGTCTGCACAAAAATCTCACACTAACATGGTTGCAGTCAATAATCTCGGTTTGCATGAGACATGCGTGTGACAACCGAACGTTAAAAGTAGTTAAGGTTCATTGACTTCGTTCAAGACACGATTTTTCCAAACCCCACCAACATTATTTTTTGTTTTCTCTTTCTGCAGAGTTGTGATGGGTTGAGGCAGAATCTCTTGGCCACCACACTGGAACTGGAGACGATGAAGAACGCGAACAGGGAACTTATGAATCACTTGAAGATGGCTTGCAAAGAGAGGGACGAAGCAAGAGAAGAACTTCAGAAACTGTTGAAAAAACTAACACCCCCCACTCTGGTCGAAATCCCTTCCTCCATGATGATTCCGACACCGACCAAATCCAGCATCACAGAATCCAACAGCCCCTCGCACGTTTCCTCCCCCGTAGATTCCCTTCTCGAGGCAGCTTCTCCTCGGGAGTTCTCCAACATCATTGTCGACTCACACAACAACAACATGGCGTATCATCTCAAACAACAACCTTTGCTTACGAGGGTGTCTCAGAAGCGCACGTGCGATGTTGGGGACGAAGTGATCGAACACCTTGCCAAGAGAAAAACGTTGCCCCAAAAGGGTATGCTCCTCAAGGCTGTGGTGGACGCGGGTCCCTTGCTTAAGACACTCCTTGTCGCGGGCCCACTTCCCACGTGGCGCAACCCCCCTTCGTCCAAGACCATAGAGACTCCATGCCTCAATGTTCAAGACTTCGCTTCCAACAATGTTAATACCTTCAATTCACTTCAGAAACCAACGCTTGCATTTGCGTCTTCTCGTTCTTTTCAGCCTTCTGTGTTCAGTGTTTCTGCTGTGAACAACAATGCTTCTTGCAAAAATCTCGCCCCATCGAGGATTCCGCAGAGCCATCAGTATCTTCTATGAAATTGATTCGCCCTCACAACTATTTTTATTCTGTAAAGTGAGTTAGAATTTTTGGTGTAAATTTCATACCCCGGCTCTGATTCAATTATCAAGCTGACCTATTTTGGTTCTAGTTCAAAAGTAGTACTTATCTCCAAACATGACAATTTATTGCAACATTTGATTCAGATTATGTCTTCTTCCTCTTTTTACCTGTAACTTTCATTTCTATCTGTTCACCAAAAGTCTCTGGTGGCTTTAGAATCTGAGTAGAAATTGAATATAGCTCATAAATATTTGTTTTTTTAATAGCTAGTCTCTTTCAGGCATAGTTTTCTTGATGATACCCAAGATAGTATTATCCTAGATCACTTGTTTAAGGGACAGAGTAACTGCTACAGGTTAATCATTGCTAATTTTGTACTTAATATCAGATTTTTAAGTTCATTATCCATGTTCAATATATAAAATTGCATTCTTCTACTTTTTTTTATTTATGATTTTAGTTTTGTGCATGTTCTGTATGCAGTTTTTTCTTACAGAAAACAACGTTCATACGTTGTGCGAATGACTTAGTATTATTTGAGAATTTGGATGTTTTATTGAAACCTCTTACAAACTCTATGTAACCTCGCATGTTAATTAGTGAGTCAGTGCAACAATCTTGTGCGTGTCTTGTGTGGACTCAATCGTGGAAACAGGGCTGTGGAGGAATAATTCTTATTGAGTTTGGAAAAGGTAACTTCGAATCGTATGTGATAAAAAGTCTCTTCGGTGTGTCAGGATGATGGGTTGTGTTTAATTAAGATGAACCTATTCTTGCAAACGTGGTTTTATTAAAAGTGGATTTGCTATGTGATAAAACGTTGCGGGGTAATATTATAAAATTAGAATGTCTTGAAATGCAATAATTGCTATAACATGGGTTTCTTGTTTACTTGGTGAGTTGGGAACTTAGGATATTATTGTGAAGTGATGGAATGGGAGTGGCAAATAAATGGAAATGACAAAAGCAGCCACCCTGTTGAGGAATTCACCATAAATGTAAATACGTGAAGAAGTAGGATTATGACCATACTTACTCCATACTTGACACAATCCAGAAGCGAAACGACCGCTTGAACAAACGTCTTAATTTCACCAACCTCGTATGTTTTAGCAGAAATTATTAGGCAACGTCAGTAGGAACATCGAACTTTGTTTTTTTAAAATTTAATGACAGTAGGTTGCATAATGTGGAAAGATGAATTTAGATAAATGATTTCTAATAGTTTATCCTATTTTAGGTTTATTCCTTTAGTCATTCTGACACTCCGTTTTAGGTCTAATACATGACACTACGTCATTTTTTCAAACAAAATGTTTACGCAAGTTGGCGATTCATTAGAATTAATACAAGCAACAGAATTCAAAAAAGCTATAAAAACATTTACACGTTACCTAATGGGAAAGTTCTTGCAATCATACAAAATTTAAACAACTATTATGTGAGACATAAGTCAATATCTTGGGATTTTTCCATGTTCAAAATATTTGATGAACAAATTTCCTAATGTACATTCCTAAAATCGACTTGTACAATGTATTGAATATATTCCTAAAAGAAATTCATACGCCACGCAATCATAAAAGTACATTGTAAACCTAAACTTCCAAATTGTTAAGATGTTAACCCACTTGCACTTAATATTTACCATACTAATGGAAGAGCTATAGACAGGATTAGAGGCTAAGGGAGATTGTAGGGCAGGAAGAAAGATACATGTATATGAAAAGTAAACAAACAGAACTTCATTTTACCTTTTTAGCAAATTAACTACCATTTGTGTGCCATTTACCGAACACAACCTAGGTTCATTCTAATTTTTTAAAATGATATCCTTATGATTCGAATAGTAAATCAAAGTTGTTACTACCGATCACAGAATTGCAACATGCACATTTTCCAATCCACCCACAACAATGTCATCGAGCAAGATGTGAAATCAACTAAATCATATTCACCAACTTTCTTCTAAAGGAAAGAATATGTTCAAACAATGTACAAAAGAGTCTTCATAACATTCCCACAAAAAATAATATAACTTTTATAAATTTATGCTTGCTAATTCAAAAAAAAACGTTTATTTCAACTCATTTGGAGTCGTGAATCAAGAAGAAATTTTAAAACTTGATCTTTCCACTCATATAAGTGCCTTATTCAGGTTAATGGTATGTCAAAATTAAATTCAGTATACCGTGTGATACGTCCATCGTTGAAGAAGTTGGTCAAAACTATAACTGAAGAATGAATCATGATAACTCATTTACTCATCAAACTGGAAATTGTAACAAAGATAAATTTAATTCCAATTGAACTAAAATACACCAGATAACAAACCGCAAAATTTAGAACTTAATTTGTTTCAAATGTCTACCTCAGATCACCACAAAACAAACTACCATCTAAACAGAAATCGAATTCGGTGATGCCTGGTATTAATTTAGATAATTCCAATCTTGTTGGCTACGTCCAGGGCATCATAGTCAGGTGTCAACCTGACATAAGCCTTCTTGGTCCCATCAGGCCTGCAACAGAGTAATTAAAATTTAGAATAGATTGTATATTTGGTATGAATGCAATTTTTCCATGTAAACTCCTTTCATTTGCATGTTATTGCTTCTTTGGATCATGTTAAATAGATATAATACATGTCAAATTTGAAAGACAGCGCACAACAAAATTTCAAATCAAGGAAGCCAAACCGCAATACCAAATCAAAGCAAACATACTATTGCGACAAGCAATCATGAACCGCCAGACAAATTCTAAAAACATCACTATATAGAGGCTCACCTGATCAAGGTGTTGACTTTCTTGGCCTGAATATCATACATCTTCTTCACTGCGTCCTTGATCTTCTTCTTGTCAGCCCGCAGGTCAACAATGAACACCAAAGTGTTGTTGTCTTCAATCTTCTTCATTGCGGACTCAGTTGTGAGAGGATACTTCAGTATCTGATAGTGATCAAGCTTATTCCTGGGTGGAGCACTAATGCGGGGGTATTTGGGGTTCCTATCCTTTTTCAAAGTCTTTGGCCGATGGAAGGTGACAGAAGTTCGGATCTTTTTGGCCTTCTTCTTAAAGGTAGCACCTGACTTAACTGCCTTAGCAGTTTTCAAGGCTTGTGCCTTAGCATCGGCCTTCTTTGAACTATCAGCTGCATTAAACAATAGCTCTAGTCACATCACATTGAATACAAAAAGCTAACTTAATTTTATAGAGCATAATCTTCAATACAATGCAGGGAATTCACTGACTCCATTCCAATAATACTGAAAGAATAAACCATACAATACACATAGAATTACTAATAAATCTAAATCCCTACAACATTCGTGGAATCCCTAATTTTCATTTTCCAATAGTGAACCTACGGTTTGAAATATCGAAACCTACTAAGATACTAACGAATATTTAATCAATGGTGGCCAAATTTGATGAGGTAGATTTTGAAATAGTAAGCAGTACCTTTAGGAGCCATGAGTCGCGAAAGGGGAAGAAACCCTAGTTCTTAAATCTTCGAAAACCCTAAGACAAAAAACAAAATAGAGATAAGGTTTCTGAAACGTATTGAACTAAACAGAGAGAAAGTGGGGAATAGGGCGGAGCAGAACCTGCGAGTGAGATGCAGTGGCAACCTCAGGTTTAGGGTTTGGTTCCGACTTATATACGGGCTACCTATGAAATGGTTTCGATCATAACCCATGGGCCTAGGCCCATTTACAAGATTGGGCGTCCAAACACAAAACCATTTGCTGTATTCAAAGATATATAAATACTTGTTTAACTTGATTCAAATTTTTTATATTTTTGTTTTTCTATATATAAATCAATAATAAACATGCTCAATATACACACTAATATCTTTACAGTGATAAACTTTGGCATATTTATTTAATTCGATATTCGTATGTTTAATTTAGAGGATGAGAAATTAGATAAATTTTGGACAATTTAAAAAAAAAACAAGGATATAAGTATCGTTAAGCTACAATTATACAAGTTATAAAAAATTGTAAAAGAATTATAGAAGTTTAGAAAATATCTAAATACAAGAGGTTCGTTTGTAAGAGATAACTCAGAAATTAAGGATATAAATCATAGGAAGAAGCACGATAATGAGAAGAGACACCTTGTGGAATTCAAAATTAGTGATATGGTGTTCGTTAAACTCCAATCTTATTATAAACAAATTCAATTGCATTACGAAGAAACCAAAAGCTTGACATGAGATACTTTGGCGCCTTTTCGAATATTCAATGTGTTGGTCCAATTACATACGAGTTATTTTATTTTTTAAGTGTTTAAGTTTAAGCTTGCTAAGATGTTCATCAAGAATCTTATATTCCACTTCCTCTGATTCCTAATAATATTGTTTCTATTTTGTAGCTAAAATATATATTGTAATATACACTTAATTTTTGGATGACAAAAAAATTATGTATGTGTACGTGGGTATTTGCATACAAGATCGGCAACAGATAATTACTTTGTTGTCTGCGAGTAACTCGTGAATATTTATTACTTGCTGATAACGATATTTTAATATTCATTTATAAATCGGATATATGTGAGTATTTTACTATTTGTACTTGTGGGTATCCGTTACTTACAAAACGTTAAAATCAAATTTTAATTTATATTTTAATAAGTTAAATTTAATTAAAATTAAAAAATAATTCATATTTTATTATGTTAAATTTAATTAACGTTCACATTAATTTATATTTTATATTTTGTTTATATTATTTTTTTTTTAAATTATAAAATATATTTTTAAAATATTTGTGGGTATTCACGAATAGTTGTGAATTTTTAAAATTAGCACATCTTTTGTAAATGGATATATGAAGGTAATGAAACGAGTAATTGGTGGATATTTTGTTGTCGGTCAGGTAGTAAGTAGATACTATCCATGTTTGACCTGACTCGTTGTCATTCCTAATTATTATTGATTTATTTTGAAAATTTATTAAAAAGTTAATTTTAAAAAAGCTATTATTATAACTATGGGAAGAACTATACATAAGAAAATTTGCTTATAAATTTGTCACCTAAAGTAGAAATTTTGCCTAGAGTGCCTTCTCGACAAATTCATGGATCACCCAACCAATGCAAGTAAAGACAACCTTCGCATATCTATCACAATGAGAAGGTTTGGGTTTATTATTTGATGCAACAATATTGATTTTATGACAAAACCTTTTATTTTAGGGTGATAGGAGGATAATAATTCTCAAGTAACACGCACACAAATGTCTCATTAGAAAAATGTCAAGTTATTGTTCTTAATTAATCATTTGATCTTCAAAAATTATAACACCCATTATTCTTCTTTTCTTTTTGATTATTCATTTCACATTTTTTTTTTGTTTTAAGAAAATGAATGAATGTGGTGATTTGCAGGAATACATATATAGATTCAAAATTCAGTTTTCACAAACCATTTTTATTTTGTGGTTTTTCATAATTTTTGTATAATAAATTATGATGACAACTTTAAAGTCCCTTCTCAAAATTAATTTATTTTTTGATTTGTTGTCCATCAAGATATCGGTTGCATAAGTGACTCTAGTGAGAATAGTTAGTAAGTCAAGCTTAATTAATTAGCTACACAAGTTGACGTGATTTTCCAATATAAAAATTAATTAGAACACATGCAATTAGACACAATTAATGTAGAATAGAACCAAAAACACTTGCATGAACCAATTAATGAAAATTTTATTGTATGTACCAAAACATTTAGTGTTCAGCATTCATTCCCTGCATTATATTTTGAAAAATAAACGTCGTGATTTTCAATATAAAAATAAATCAAGCAGTGAAACACAAACCAGCTAAGTTACAAACTGAATAGAATTTTAAAAAATGAATTTCGTTCAATAAATATTTTTTTACAGTATACAAGATATTGTTTTTGCCGTATTTTTGTGTAGATTATGTATTCTCCGATGAATCTGCATTATTTACAATAGAATCATTGAATCCATGTAAATCAGAGCCATAAATATGACCCATCTTGGTCCTTTTGGTTTCCAGGTACCGTTTGTTTTCCTCAGTTATTGGCGTCATCACAGGAACACGCCCCACCACTGCCAAACCATATCCTTTCAGACCAACGAACTTTGCAGGGTTGTTTGTCATAAGCCTCGTAGTTCTAACTCCTATATCCCTCAAAATCTGCATATTCCATCACTTACTTGTCACCACCAACGTAGAAAAATGAGTTAAATATGATTATACTCTTTCATCAATTTTTATTTCCAAACTTTAAAAAATAATAGATATAATCATGTTAACCAACTATCCTTAATATTTTTTTTATGTTAAACAATGTTTCAACGTTTGAGACTGACATTTAAGTTGAAACGTATCAAAAGAGATATATAATTTAAATAAGATTAAATATATTTTTAGTTCATGAAGTTTCGAATTAGTTTTTTTCAAAATTTTATACCAATTTAATCATTTATTTTTAGAAATACGTAGATTTAGTCATTCTTACCAAATTTTGTTAAGTTTATTTAACATTTTAAACGTATTTTATGATAATATTTACATTAACACTAAAGTAAAAATGTGTCAAACGGTGTAAACAATTCAAATACTATAATGAAATGCACTTGAAACGTCACATAAACTTAATAAAATTTGGTTAAAATGACTAAATTCACGTATTTTTAAAGATAAATGACTAAATTGATCCAAATTTTTGAAGAGAAACTAATTCAAAAAAACGTATTTAACCCATTTAAATATCAACTTAAAACATCATTTAACATTTGTGACAAAAATTATTATAATTTCATGTAAAAGTTTAAAAACTAAAAATATATTTTACTTTAAAATTGATCGAATTGTATTTTTAGTTTTACCAAATTCCAGGTAAAATATTTATGACCTAACTCTTTCTTGGTTGAAATACTGACCTGTGCACCAATCCCATATTCACGAGCATCAACAGCTAAACCAAGTTCTATGTTTGCCTGGACCGTGTCATGACCCTCATCCTGCAAATTATAGGCTTTAAGTTTGTGACCAAGTCCAATGCCTCTTCCTTCATGGCCTCGAAGATACACAACCACTCCTCTACCTGCTTCTTCTATCAACCGCATTGCCAAATCTAACTGGTTCCCACAGTCACACCGAGCTGATCCAAATATGTCACCAGTTAAACATTCTGAATGTACTCGCACCAGAACATCTTGACCATCTCCTATGTCTCCCTACGTAATTTGCAACACAACAAGTAAGGAATCATCATAAGAGATCATAATTAACAACACATAATTCAGACAACATGAGAGTTTCTTATTCAGCTTCCTTCTGACCTTTACAACAGCAACATGTTCAGTTCCATCCAACTTTGAACTGTAACAAAATGCTTGAAATAGACCCCATTTTGTAGGTAGGCGAGAAACAGAAGTTCTTTCAACCAATTTTTCTCTCTTTCTCCGATACCTTGAAGAAGACACAGATAAATCACATCACTAAGTGATGCTGATTAGCTTGTTAACTACTATTAAACTAGCAGAAGTTAGCAATATTCAGATACAATTATCAAAATCATTGATTGCTATGCTATGCACATGCACTTACCTTATCAAATCAGTTATTGAGACAATTGGCAAAGTGTGTTTCAATGCTAAGTTTCTTAAACTGGCCAAAGATGCCATAGAGCCATCGTTTTCATCAACAAGAGCCGAAAGAACAGAAACTTGAGGCAAACCAGCCAGTGCAACTAAATCCACTGAAGCTTCAGTGTGACCTGCTCTTCTAAGAACCCCACCATTTCGGTACTTAAGAGGAAACACATGACCTGGTTTTCTGAAATCTTCTGATTTGGACTCAGGAGATGACAGAGCAACCACTGTTTTCGCCCTATCAGCAGCTGATACACCAGTGGAAGTTCCACATTTCACATCCTAAGGTAAAACAACAGACTTTCATGATCTTGGTGATTGTTCTTGGAGCTTAAAATTCATGCACCAATCTGCAACTTTTTACAGTATATGATACTCACCACTGTGACAGTGAAGGTGGGAGCAGAAGAATCCTCATCTTCACTCTCTGGTGACATGAGAGGGAGGTTCAGTCTTTGAAGATCCTCCTCTTTCATGCCAACTGAAACGATCCCTGATCCGTTCTTAATCATAAAGGCAATATCCTCGGGACTAGTAAGAGATGCTGCCATTATAAGATTTCCTTCATCATCGCCGTTTTCATCATCTACCACAATCACAAACTACAAAAAACAAATAAATAAATGCACCAGTTGTTCGATTAATCCATCATTCTCAAAAACACTAATTCAAAAACACTAACTTGTGCTAAAAAATTGATTCATGATTCATATTGCTTCATTATCATGTAAATGGTTATTTGTTAAAATTGTGACATTAAGCAATTGCATAGAACTAACCTTTCCTTGGCGTAATGCATTAAGCGCATGTTCAATGGAAGAGTAGCCTTTAGAGGGACAATCTGGATCACCTTCGGCATCACTGACAAAGAAATCAGTGGTCTCGGGTGTTATTTCAGCGTCTAACGTTCTGAATGGTGCCAAAGAAGGCTCGTTAATATTTAACGCACCTAAGAGGGAACCGTTCTCATTTCTCTTCAAATTGCTATCGTCAAACACATCTTCTGTTCCACCTGCAGAAAAACCAACAGCACAACATGCTGAGTTCCACACCTTGTTCTTCCATAGGCCAAGTCTTGCACTCTGATGAGTACCGTAGGAGCGATGCAAGCTTTGGAGAATAAAAAATATTCAGACATAACTTGAATATAGAGAAGAAAACACCATTGCTACGTAGGGAAGATTAAATTTTACCTTGAGCTAGTGGTGACGTGGGAAATCAGAGGATGGGGGAATGAGGCAGAGTCCATAGGCTTGGACTTCAAATTTTATTCTCAGAAATTGAAAAAACACTCAAAACTGTGATCTTATTTCGTGTAGTAATGTGGAAGGAAAATAGAAAAAAGGGGTGAAAAAGATGAACCTCTTGTTATGGATATGTGCTTCCAAAAGGAAGCGTTATCCAATATTTGTAGCTGTACTTGACTAGGAGCCACAACCTTTTGTTTTGTAGTTGAACTTATTTGTCTAACAGTTCGTCTCCTTAAACAATGATTGCACTCAATTGGTTCAACATATTCACATCATTCTGTGGCTCTCTCATACAAAAATCTTTCGCAATACATGACAACACTGTTTGTTTTAAAAGAATAAACATACGCATAACATTAAAAAATGTAATACAAATTTATCTGTATGTTTGGAAAAATAAATGTATAATATGAAAAAACATCAGGGTCATACTTGCACACCTTCTTCATCTTCTTCCAACATTTTCACCCCATTACCTCTTCCTTGTACCATCTTTTTCACGAGTTTTTTCTTGTTGTAAGCTGAATGAAAACCTGTTCCAGTAACATATTCCAATATAACTAAATTATGAACACTAATTTTCATAATGCATCTGAACAGGGTATGCACAGCAGAAACTAGTTATGTCGTGTAAATAGAGCAGATTTTCACAACAAAACTACTTCCTTTAAAGGATGTATTTATTTTGGTTAGAAAAATTGATAGAGGTGTGAAGAATTAAAAGAAGAGGTAGGAAAGAACGCCTCCAAATGCACTATTAAATAGTGTGAGACTAAAATGGACCCAATCCAATTCATGGTTTGGGATAGTTATGTTACATAAAGCATAACAAAAGGGGGAAGGCGTTGACCAGACCAAAATGGAAAGGGCTCTCTTTTCATGGCAAAAAATTGACAATAGTCAAACAAATGAACAAAACAAATCCGAGTACGGTACCGTGTTGTCGATGGTGAATTCATGGTGACGTGGCAGACGAGTTCTGCTGCTTTGCTTTCATAAATCTCGCCGAAAATGACGGCGGAGAAAGCGACGCTTATGAGGCTCAGTTCATCTCTCTAACAGAACACCAGACACAAAACTAAACTCTGTCTCTGTTAGTTCGTCTGAGACTTTGAGGTCAAGAGTTCAGTTAAGACCCTTCTGTCACTCCCTCTGTTTCTGTTTCACGCACACACATGTTCCCGCTTCAAATTTCGATGTTGGGGGTTAGATCCCCTTGGTGAGGGTCCCCACAGTGAGTTCTTGTATTTATTCGGTTTTGGGGTATGGCGGAATCATCTACCAGTTCTGCTGTTTCCGTTGATTCCGTTTCTAGAGACAACAACAGGTTGTGGAAAGGGGCATTTGCTGTCGCTGGAATCATGGTTACCCTCGTCACCTATGGTCTCTTGCAGGTTTCCTTTTTATTTTATTTCATCGATTTACTTGCATCTCTTTTCATGTGTGTCATAACAGTACTAGGATCTCTCTCCCTCTCTCTCTTTTATTCTTTTCTTCAATCTCGTTATTGTTCTTGTTGTAGAAATTTAGATTCTGTGAGGCAGTGTGGGAAGCATCTTAAAAAAAAATCCCTTTTTCTGGGTCGAATCAAACTTAACAATAGCAACTGTCTTGCTCTTTTTAATGAGTCAAGTCTTTACCTTTAGCTGGGGCTGTAATTAACTTAGTGATGTACTCATGCTTTGGTAATTTGGAATGCCTTTGCTACTGTTATTTGGATGCAAAACATCAATGGATAATCTGTTTTCAAGGTTTAGTTTGGTAAAATTTAAATAGAAGGAAACGAAAAAGCACTAGTGTTAGAAACAAACATGATTGGGTTGCTAAGTTCTTTTGGTTGGAATGGAGTAGTCTTAGTAATTTGATGCTTGTTTAGCTATATAATTTACCTGCAAGGTGTGAACGGGTTCGTATTAGTACTGATTAGACCAAATTTCGTTCTTTTGAATAGATTAAATCAAAGTTCTCTCTGAAACCAACATCTATCAAGTGACTTATACTTTTGGTTCTTGCAGGAAAAGATCATGAGAGTACCATATGGAGCAGAAAAAGAGTATTTCAAATATTCACTGTTTCTTGTTTTCTGCAACCGCATCACAACATCCGCTGTTTCTGCTGGTTCTTTGCTGGTAAGTGTATGCCATATGCAAAAAAGTGCGGTTACTTGCATGTGTAGGTTCGACACATTTTGCAGTATTTGAATTTTGCAGACCTTTCCTGTTACTGAATTCATTCTTCAATGTTTCTTACAGGCAAGTAAAAAGGCTATGGACCCGGTAGCTCCTGTTTTTACGTATTGCCTTATCTCGGTATCAAACATACTAACCACAACTTGCCAGTATGAGGTTAGTGTCATACTTTCTGTTGGCCTATAATCTCACAAATAGCTGCTAACGTTAATGGTTGCAAATGAGTGAGTAACCTTATTATCTGGAATAATCATATTTCTTTATGCAGGCCCTCAAATATGTTAGTTTTCCTGTTCAGACCCTTGCAAAATGTGCAAAAATGATACCAGTTATGGTATGTCGAACTTTAATACTGGTCATGCATCAATATGAATTAAATCAAATGGAAAATTGCTCTTTATTACTAATGAAATAGGATGCACTGTAATGCTTTGGCAGTTGACAAATATCATATCTGTTTTCTTTATCTTCAAATTTTGGTACCTATCCAATTTGATCACAACTCATTCAAAATTTTGTCACATCTGAAAACCAATTAGTTCAAACACCTGGTCCAATCTCTCTATTTCTCACCATCTTTATCTTGCATGAGCCCCATTTCTTCGTTCTTGACTGATATCTTTTGCTATTCTTGCACCTTGAATCTTTCTATAATCCTCCTTCTGTGTATCATACAGGTCTGGGGCACCATCATCATGCAGAAGAGATATCAGGGACCTGACTATTTGCTAGCTTTTTTAATTACCCTTGGCTGCTCAGTATTTATCCTGTATCCGGTAATTATTGAATCTTTGGCCTACTTTGTTTTTTCCATTGAAGAACTGCCAATGAATAACCATATGCTACCTTATTAGCATTGTTCACTTATTCGACATTGCATTTGTGTGGTATTGTTTTTTCTTTCTGTATAAGACTGATAAGTATGCTTATAATAATTATGGCAACTGATAAATGGTTTTCGTTGACAAATGTTTTTTCATTTTTGGCTCATGTTCCATTTTGCCAGAATACACAACAAATATTACTTTCTTACTCTTTGAATGCTTGCAGCATTCTGCAATATGCTAAACTAATGCTTGTTTTTTTTATTGTAGGCAGGAACAGATGTAAGTCCTTACAATAGAGGAAGAGAAAATACAGTTTGGGGTGTTCTCTTAATGGTTGGCTATCTTGGGTATGTCACAGCACTTAATATATAATTTTGTGATTTTTTATATATTATTGTGACATGGGAAGTATGTTATTTGTCAAAATCTTCTTGGTGTTTGGGATAAATAATGAAATTACCTTGCTCACATGTTAGTTTGAATAATTTCCTGCATACAAATTTTAATGTTCAGAGTTATCATTGATCACAAAGTCAATGAGAAAAAGAAACAAAAAGCAAAATTTAAGAACAAGAATTCAAGAAGTTAAAAGAGAAAAAGGTTCAAGAAGAAGAACGACAGTAAGGTAAAGATAAAGAAGTTTAAAGGAAGAATTCAAGTAGATGATTAAAGGTTCAAGAAAAAGAATTCAAAAACAAGATTCAAGAACGAAAGATTCAACAAGAAGAATTCAAAGAAAAAGAAAATTCAAGAAGAAAAGATTCAAGAACAAGAAAAAAAAAGGAGAAAAGTTAGAAAAAAAAACAAGAATTCAAGAAGAAAATTCAAAAGAATTGAAATAATTTAAGAGAAAGAATTCAAGAAGAAGAAAAGATTCAAGAAAAGGAAATCAAAAAGAAAAATATTCAAGAAGAAAAGATGAAGAACAAGAATTCAAAAACAAGAAAAATTCAAGCATAAGAATTAAAAGAATTTAACCGGAATAGTTCAAGAAGATGATTAAAGATTCAAGAAAAAGAATTGAAAAAGAAGTTGATTCAAAAAGGAAATATTCAAGAAGAAAAGGATCCAATAAAAAAAAATCAAGAAAAAAAAATTCAAGAACAAGAATATTCAAGAAGAAAAACAAGTAAAATTCAAGAAGAAGAAGAAGCAAAATTCAAGAACAAGACGATTCAAGAAGTAAAAGAACACAAAGGAAAATTTAAGAACAAGAATTCAAGAAGTTAAAAAAGAAAAAGATTCAAGAAAAAGAACAACAGTAAGGTCAAGATCAAAAGTTCAAGAACAAATAAAAGAATTTTAGAGGAAGAATTCAAGAAGATGATTAAAGAATCAAGAAAAAGAATTCACAAACAAGATTCAAGAAGGAAAGATTCAACAAGAAGAATATTCAAGAAAAAGAAAATTCAAGAAGAAAAGATTCAAGAACAAGAAGAAACAAAACAAAAGTTTAAAAAAAAAAAAAAAAAAAAAAAAAAAAAAAAAAAAAAAAAAAGAAAAAAAAAAAAAAAAAAAAAAAATAAAAAAAAAAAAAAAAAAAAAAAAAAAAAAAAAAAAAAAAAATTTAAAAAAAAAAAAAACAAGAATTCAAGAAGAAGATTCAAAAGAAGAAGACTCAGGCAGGAGAATTAAGAAGAAAAAGATTCAAAATGATGAAGAATATTCAAGAAGTAAAAGAAGAAGAAGAAGAAGAATCAAGAAGGAGAATTTAAAAAGAAAAGAGTCATTAAATAAAGTATTCACGAAGAAGAAATTCAAGAAGAGATATACCAGAAAAAAAAAAGAACAGAGATGTGAGACTAAGAGAATATTATCAGTTTATTCTGCACAAAAGATTGGGAGAAAATCGTATCTTTGATTCAAGTTGTGTTCTTCTACTTGAAATGTGGATTTGTACTTGAAATAGAGATCTGTCAGGAGAAGATGTGGTTTTGATACTCTGTTAGCAGAAAAGACATCAACATGTCTTCACCATAGTCGTGTTGCTTTGGTTGTTGGTGCAAGTTGATATATCAGAGCTATTGCCGTTTATATATAAAAACCCGTTACACTCGCATTTTCATATTGAAATGATATTATACACAATACATTAATTTATCTACCGTAACATTTGTCTAAAAATATTACAGTATTGCTATTAATATTACTGGCGTAACACAGGTGCGACAGCGCCTCTGTATATTTTTTAAATACACGTAATATTATATTAGTAGGTGATAATATTATAATGTTATTAAGTTAATATATATATATATATATATTAAAATTATATTTATTAAAAATAAAATAAAATAGATCAGAACAGATAAAAGAATAACCATTAATAAATAAAGAAGAAGAGAAGAAGCAAAGACATCTGATCTTATAAAAAATTTGTAAAAGTAACTGTTAATTTTTAAAAATTTAATAAATTATATATTTAAAGGGTAAAATCGGTATTTTGAAAAGTAGACACAAAAAAGGAAATTCCCTTTATATATTGTTATAGATTTATAGTGATATTTAAATAAATGTTACTATAACTACTAAATCTTGTAGTGTATATTTAAATACTTGCATTCTTTTTTCAACTTTCAGATTGAATCAAATTCTTTTTTTTTATGTATTAGGTTTGATGGCTTTACAAGCACATTCCAAGATAAGCTGTTTAGAGGCTATGACATGGAGATACATAATCAGATATTTTACACAACATTATGTTCTTGTATTCTTAGCCTGACAGGTTGGTTTGAAATCTTTGTTGAATCTTATACTCAGTTAAGCATTGTTGTCTGGAATGTCATATGAAGATTTGTTTGCTGAGGTTGTTGAGGACAGCTTTATGATAAATAATTTACTATTAGTCTTAGATGGTGTTTGGAACATCCATAACTTGCACATGAAGAGTTCAAGAACGAACATATTTAATACTATAATGTTTGAACCTCAAGCATTTAAAAGTGATCATTTGCATTGCATTGGTATTTCTTTCACCTTTTTGCCTTCCTTTCTCTTTTTCTGCTTTCAAGCACTTCACAGGTGACTACTAACTTCAAAATGAGTATAAACTATCTTCACACCAAATATTCTGAGTTGATCTATTCACCTTTCTCTTGACTTATTTGTTCACATGGTAGTTTTCATTTTATGATAATTTCTGGTTCAGTTTTGTTTCTATTAGAGCTTCATAATCAACAATCCATTCTCTTGATTTTTTAGGTCTTATTTTACAAGGGCATTTAATACCAGCAGTAGAATTTGTTTATCAGCATCATGATTGTTTCTTAGACATAGCATTGCTTTCAACAGTAAGTAAACTTCCTCCATTTGTTTTAGTTTTTTTAATGCATTTTCCCCTTTGGCTTCAAAAGCAAAACCAAAAATATTCCCCCAATTTTCATCCTCTTCTATTTCACTGAAAAAAAATTTAAATTGTTGGTTCCAGGTTGCAACAATTAGTCAATTCTTTATCTCGTACACAATTCGCACTTTCGGTGCTCTGACTTTTGCAACCATAATGACCACAAGACAGGTAAGTTGCATACAGAAATCTAATTTCCATTTTTGCAGAAAATCTATTTTTTCATCTTTTTTATTCTAATTATTGTAGTTGGTGAGCATTATGCTGTCATGTGTGTGGTTTTCCCATCCTCTTAGCTGGGAACAGTGGATTGGAGCTGTAAGACTCACTTTTACCTTAACATTATAATGAATTGAGTCATATTATTCCTGCACTATATGTTAGATCACACCCCTACTTGCACATATCAGGTCATTGTCTTTGGATCCCTTTATGGAAAAAGCTTTACGAGGAAACCACCTCAAAAGACAACCTCGTCATCAGCAGAATTTGTTCCAAACGGGGATTCAAATAATTTGAAGGAGAATCCCTGATGTCTGCTGTGGTGGAGTAGCTTCAGCTTTAAGTTCAGAGTTGGTCATTCAATACCATGATCGTGGATTGCTTCAGCACCAATTACAGCTAATTTTGCAGATATTGGTATCACAGTCATAACAATAGAGAAGCTCAAAGAATTTTAACCCCTCATTTTTCTGTTGGGGAGATTTATAGACTGACCATAGCCAAAAGATGTTTATAGATTGAAACATGTACAATTATTTGATCGAGCAAAGTTGCTACTTTGTTCTATTTTTCAGAAATTTGTATAGGAGAGAGTGTAGTTTGTGGTTTCCAGGACCCATTTTTTACCTAAAACCGTAATTGTCAAATTTATTATGGTCTAATCTGTAAGCATACTGTTCAGAATTATAACAGGCATTGAATATACCAACATTTTTGGTGTGGATGAAGCTGCATGAGGTATCATAGTGTCACTTTTCTGTGTATTATGTCTGCTAGAATGAAACACATTTTGTTCATTCTTAGGAAGACAACGTCTAATAAACAAGAGACAATGGCTGAAATGAATTTTTTGACAAGCTTTTAATAGGGACAACACATTTTGTTTCAAATCTGTTTTCCGGGCCAAAAGCTTGAGTCACGTGTATGATGATTTGGTTAAAAAATTGTTTTAACGTTTTTGTGAAAGTGGTGAATGAATAAAAGATTCGTATATTTGGTACAATAAAATAACATTTTTCTTGTATAAACCATTTTTGAGAATTGGTTTATAAATAAATGTCAATAAAGCATTTCCTTCCACCCTCATACCCAGGATTCCTGAGATTTGATTTAAGCATATTATATATAAAAGATGTTGAATAATAATCAAGCACACTTGATAAATATTCCTGGGAATGTGAATTCTATGAAAATATTTAGTTGAGAAGGAAAATTCCCTTTGTTTAATGTCACCAATGTGTGTTTTTTTTCAATCTTCTATCGGGAATCCTGCTCTGTATGTGTCAGTGTAAGGGTAAACATGGTTATTGCAGTTATATTTATTCTTATTATATGCTAAAGTCCAATAATTCTCAAGGTGTGCAGAAAGAAAAATTCAACTTTTATTGGTTTAACTGCGTTTATACTTCAATGTATGAATGCGAGATAGGTGCGTGAACTATGAAGGCTATAACAAGGGCTAGGGTGCCTCGATGCATGCTCTTTTCTTCTACCTCTCATTCTCAGCACTTTCAATTTCGGAACGATATACGGAATAATCTGAAGCCCAAAGATCCTATCAGTGAGAATAACAAGTTTGAAGAAACCATTGATGTTTTATGCCAGCAAAAGCGCGTCAAGGAAGCTATTGAGTTGCTCCATCGCATTGATCATCGGCCCTCTGCGCGTGTGTATTCCACCCTCATTGCCGCTTGTGTTCGCCACCGTGCTCTTGAATTGGGTAGGAGGGTCCATGCCCACACCAAAGCGTCTAACTTTGTTCTGGGGGTTTTCATTTCTAACCGTTTGCTCGACATGTATGCCAAATGTGGAAGCCTTGTCGATGCCCAGATGCTGTTTGATGAAATGGGTCATAGGGATTTGTGTTCTTGGAATACCATGATAGCTGGATATGCCAAACTTGGCCGACTCGAACAGGCAAGGAAACTGTTTGATCAAATGCCCCAAAGAGATAACTTTTCTTGGAACGCTGCAATATCAGGTTATGTTAGCCATGATCGGCCGTGGGAAGCTCTGGAGTTGTTTAGAGGAATGCAGAGGTGTGAGAGATCGAATTCAAATAAGTTTACCTTGTCCAGCGCCTTGGCCGCTTCTGCTGCCATTCCTTGCTTGCGTCTTGGGAAGGAAATTCATGGTTTCTTAATAAGAACCGAGTTGAACTTGGATGAAGTGGTTTGGAGTGCTCTGTTGGATTTGTATGGCAAATGTGGGAGTTTAGATGAAGCTAGGGGTATTTTTGACCAGATGAAGAGCAAAGATGTTGTTTCGTGGACTACCATGATTCATAGATGCTTTGAAGACGGAAGAAAAGAAGAGGGGCTTTCATTATTTAGAGACTTGACGAGGTCAGGTGTTAGACCGAATGAGTATACGTTTGCTGGAGTTTTAAATGAATGTGCCGACCATGCTGCCGAACACCTGGGAAAGGAGGTTCATGGGTACATGATGCGTGTTGGGTATGACCCGTGTTCATTTGCAGTGAGTGCCCTTGTTCATATGTACTCAAAGTGTGGGAACACTAGAGTTGCAAGAAGGGTGTTCAATCAGATGCTTCAGCCAGATTTGGTATCATGGACTTCTCTAATTGTTGGGTATGCTCAGAATGGTGAACCAGATGAAGCTCTTCATTTCTTTGAATTACTACTCCAATCAGGCACCAAGCCTGATCAAATAACCTTCGTTGGGGTTCTTTCAGCGTGTACTCATGCTGGATTAGTAGATAAAGGGTTAGAATATTTCCATTCAATAAGGGAAAAACATGGGTTGGTGCATACTGCAGATCATTATGCATGTGTTATTGATTTATTGGCACGATCTGGACGATTCAAAGAGGCAGAGAATATCATTGATAACATGCCCATAAAGCCTGATAAATTCCTTTGGGCATCCTTACTTGGAGGATGTAGAATACATGGGAACCTCGAACTGGCTAAAAGAGCAGCAAAAGCATTATATGAGATAGAGCCAGAGAATCCGGCTACGTATATCACTCTGGCTAATATTTATGCTAATGCTGGTCTATGGACGGAGGTAGCCAAAGTTAGAAAGGATATGGACAATAGGGGGATAGTGAAGAAACCAGGTAAGAGCTGGATTGAAATTAAAAGAAAAGTGCATGTGTTCTTAGTAGGAGATACATCTCACCCAAAAACAAGTCACATACATGAATTTCTAGTAGAACTCTCAAAGAAAATGAAGGAAGAAGGCTACGTTCCTGACACAAACTTTGTGCTACACGATGTGGAGGAGGAGCAGAAAGAGCAAAATCTAGTTTACCACAGTGAGAAACTTGCAGTTGCCTTTGGAATACTTTCAACTCCCCCAGGAACTCCAATCAAGGTCTTCAAAAATTTAAGAACTTGTGTAGACTGTCACACTGGCATCAAATACATATCAAAGATCGTTCAGAGAAGAATAATTGTGAGAGATTCTAATAGGTTTCATTGTTTTGAAAACGGAAGCTGCTCGTGTAAAGACTATTGGTAGTATTCCATGTCAATAGACATACCAAGCATGGAGTGAATTGCTGTCTTGAATCCATGGTTCTGAATACGCAGCCTCTGAATTAGTTGCATTGGTCAAATTCTTTTTCCTCCTTTCCCTATCATTTAATTGGTGCAGCTTCCAACCGAAGCTGTTGGTTACCCACTGCACTCAGATACCAAATGTTCAACAAAGATCGAAACAACATTATGATAAATGGGATCTTTACAGATATAATATTTATCAATGTTATGACGTATTAACACTAATAGTGGGGGGCATATGTTCAAAATTGCAGTATTGACTACTGTCATGGTTTGTTGACTTTATTTGTTGGTTCAGAGTTACAGAGAAAGTGGTGACTTAGCAAGGTGTCAAATGCGTGGCAAATTTTCAGACAATTGTGCATTTTTCGTCAATGTTTTTCAATTTTGTATGCTAATTGATGCAGTTGGTGAGCGTTATGTTGGAATGTCACATGTGTGGTTTGCCCTTTCCATTAGCTGGGAACAGTGAATCAAGCTGTATGACTCATTTTTACCTCTACTTAACATTATACTTCATATTGCACCTGCAATCTTAGAACTTGCTTTTTCTTTATCCTAACAATTCACAGCTTCAATAGAGGTAATTGGCACCTGGCGATGTTTGAAGTGAGGGTTTCAGTCCAGAGTTGGATATTCAATGTTTAAGATCATGGATAGTTACATTATATAGAATTGGTTTGACTTTAACTTAACTGCAGCTAGATTCGTGGATTTTGATATCGGACATAACAATAGAGAGAGCTTGAAAGGATTTTCGGTGGGGAAGATCATCTATAGACTGACCAGAGCCGAAAGACGTTTATATACTCATCAGCCTCTGATTATTTTTCGGTGGGGAACATCTCATCCGAGCATGACTGTTTTTGTTTATTTTGAAAAGACTATGTTTACTGAAATAAAGCTTTTTTCTTGTTCCAAATACAAATGTTTTTGAAGGTGAAGTTATTTTGTACATTTATTTTTTAATATTTTTTAATAAAGGCATATGTTCCGGCAGATTAAATTTGGAACATTTTTCGTTACTGTCTCGGAATTATTTTATATTAACATGGACATTGAACACCTTTTTTTTTTCATCATAATTACGGTATAAATCTCTCGGTAATTTCATAAATAAAATCAATGTTTTTTCCTCAATATAAAAAACAATCGGTCTAAAAGCCGCATTAACATATCCAGACAGTTGATTTTAAAGCAGATTAATTTTACACAATCAGTTTGAATTATGATTTTCTTTTCACGAATCCAAAAAAAAGAGCCCCACACTTTTCTTCTTAAGCTCTTGACATGAAATGAGCAAGATTTGCAAACGTTAATCTAAACAAAATATTTTCAATTGCCAAGGCGCAGGGACAATTCTTTCCGAGAAACAAATTTTGTACAAGACCTACAAACATTTTTGCTGACGACTATGCCTCTTGTTTATATCCTAAACTAAACTATCTTACATTGCGGAATCGCACCTTGTTTTCTCCATAACTATCGACTTTTGTCTACCTGTCCCTTACTGAACTCTTCTCTATCAGGTATTGATCTTCTCAACTAAGTCATCTAGTATATCCCTTCAGCTAATGATTATGGAAAATAGAAAATATGTGCATTCAGGGAACCACAAGTAAGATTGACAACAGTTTGCAGCAGGTAGCATAGGAACAGCTGCTGCAGCTAATGAAAGCATAGTTAAACTCGTTCAGATTTCAGACCGCAATGGAAAAACTCTGTTGGAACCCCATAACACCCTCATGACACCAAATTTTGTTTCAGCCTCTGCAAATGTGGTGCCAGAGGCTTCTGATGGATAGGGTAGCCGCATGCCTTTATCTGCTTTGAGCTCAGAAATATCCACAACGCAGGTGGCTGATTCCTCCAAACTCTTCCCATACCACTTACCATGCACCTGAAACACTTTTCCTCTGCCAATTTCATCACCTCGTACACCCATAAGCACAACATACTGACCTGCATTGCAACGACCAAATTCTGGAGAACCAATATCAACAAATCGAGCCAGAGAAGGCTCTGGTTTATTATCACCTGAAGCTATTCTCGCAGCAAGTGATACATCACCTGGACTCTCAGGTGAGTCATAGGACCCAGGTACTGGCCCCCTTTGCTTTTCTAGGACAGGATTGTCAACATCGCCGCCTGCTGCGCGAACATCCCTAGCCGTGCGAGCAAGCCTAGCTTTTCGGTTGTTCAACCTAATTCAACAAACATGAAATTCAATTACAAATCAATCCGGATAAGCCACTTGCTTAATATATTTTAGGTTTCACAACCGAGAGGCATGTAATGTTTCAATATCCAAGAATAGAATAGAGGCATACCAATTTTTAAGCTGTGAAGATGTAACCTCGGAACCCTGGAAAACATAATGCAAGAAAGTATCAGGAAATTATGTCAATCAAATATTACTCCAAAAAGTTTATTTGCATTTAACATACATGCACGCTTAGTTTTTCAGCCCATGATTGAAGTGAAACTGCATTTCGCTGCATATCAGGCTCATCTTTGAGAGCCCTCTCAATCAGCATCACCTGTTTATCATTCATTATTGTTCGCTTCCGTTTTCTCCTTTGTGAAAGCTCAATCTTTTCATCCTCTGGATTTTCCTCAACTGCAGTTCTTTTAAGACGCTCATTTGATTTTGAAAGTTCTCCAATATCCATATGATCAACAACATTCTTTCCTTTTGCAGAACTAGTATCTGAACCACTTGTTTCAACATTCTGAGCATCCTTGTCCATATCTCTTGCTCCTCCTGATCCACTTTTACCAGGTATGCCTTTATCATCCACCTGATTTTGCCTATTTAAGCCCTTACCTTGACTTGTCTCTTCAACTCTGGTATTATGTTGGTCCATGTCTGGAAATGCAGAATTCTCAGACATTCCTTCCTTGAAGTTACTACCCTTCTTATTAAGATCAGCATGTTCTTTTCCAGTTAAAGATGGTGCACCTCCCCCTGCACTCTGTGCCTCCTAGAGGAAATCAAACTTTTCTTGAGTTACTAAGTTCAGGACAAGCTACATGCTAACCTAATAATCCAATTTGAGAACAGTTTTAGGTGTATTTTGTTATTTGACAACAATTTTCAAGTTCTAAAGTAGATATAATTTTAATTACTTTGTGAACAAAAGTGTAAAAAATACAATTTGATCATTGAACATGTTGGTAAAAAAAAAAAAAAAAAAAAGACTTGCAAATACCTGATAATGTTCATTGATGTTGAATTTAGAAATCTTATCCCAAGATAATGACTCCTCAAATTTGCTATCCTGAGTTTTCCCAGAAGAATGATAAAAGGCACATTTATACACAAAACATGAAACCATACGAATAAAAGAGAAAAAGATATATTTCGGAAAAAGACATTAATGCTTCAAATTATAGGAAAAAGATTTACTTGGACTTGATTTTCCCCAAATCCAGTAGATGCAAACAGTGATTGTAATTCACCAAAAAACACTCTGCAAGCAATTCACAAATCAAAGTTGTTTGTAAAAATAACATGACATTTAATGATAATACAATTCGGGACCTTAGGAGCTAAAATAATTACAGAAAAATAAATGGCAGATATGCTTAACCAGGGAAGTGACTCGGGGATGGGGGAAAATGAAGATGAGAGAACAAAGTCAACCAAAAAATATGAAAAAAAGATACAATAGAAGTCGATTTCCAAAAACATTTATTGTGAATATTTTAAAACTAGATTTATCAAAATTTTGGTTTGATTTTTTAATGTCTGGTCTATCCCAGCATCAAATTTACAAATTGCAGACCATTTTTAATCACATGAACCATTGCAATGAAGCTGCAACAAAATCGCAATTGGACAGCAAAATGACCTCAACACCATTCTTTAAACTATTTTGTCACAGAAAACAAAAGTTAAGACTTTAATAATCTTAAAATGAATAAAAATATATACAACCTTGCAAATAAAATATATGTCAAATAATTAGAATAACTATAGAATTGCCTTTTGCATTTGGTGCAACCATATAATAATTTTACACACTAGCTCTTGCAATCTGCATCATAACAGTTGCAATGCCGCCTATCATCAGCATGATAGTTATTCTATTATTTCTTGTTTCTCCGATCTCCAAATAAATTCAGAAGATAGCAATGCAATTATTTTTCTTTTAAATACTTCTTACTGAGTAAATTTAGAAAGCGTAGAAAGAAATACCCAAAACTGACTGAAGCTAATAAATATATATAAAAATGGTAAATGCTCCAAAATCAGAAGAGAATGTCTTTTTATGCCATCTTGTGTAGATGACATGCGCTCCATTCGAAAATCAAAAAGAAAGTTCAACTCAACATAATCCTTAAAAATATTCCTATGAATAAAATCAAGAAGGTGAGGTTCCTCAATTAGCCTCACAAATCATTTTCCAGTTGTAATCAAGTGGCATAAGGAGCTACCATAATGCTCATGCATCGCACTTAACCCCACTTATATGCCAAATACATGCATAACCACTGAAACAAGGTCTTAAAATCCATCATGCTAAAGGCAAAGTACATAGTACTACAAAGAAATCTAAAAGAAGGTAAGAACCTTAAAAGTTGCACATCCTCCACATTTAAGAAGTTCGGAATCAAAGATTCTGCATGACTTAACAATGAGCCTACAAAAAGTCATTACATGTAAGAAAATAACCATAGATTGCTCATAATTCCAAAATAAATAATTGAGAATGATTCTTACGGAGGTTTTTGCTAGCAATGGCAGCTTTAGGAGCATCAGAAGCAAAAGAAAATCCAGGCAGCAAGTTAGATAGATCCATTTGCAAGCACTCCATGACCTTGAGAACAAAAAGGTTCCTCTCCTGCTCTGGGGATTAAAATTACGAGAAAAAGAAAAGGATAAATGGAATGTGGAAATACATATACCGGTAAAACAATCAAATTTGGCTCAGAAATTTTGGGAATACTGGCTAAGAACTAACCTTCGCATATGTTGGGAACAAAACAATGAAGGTTTGCAAAGAACTTGACAAACAATGATGTCCTATGATGTGCATAAGAAGCCTTAGGCATGCTGTTAGGGACTAGGTTGAATTCCAAATTTGTAGCATTTCTTACATCTAGTGTAGTATTATCTAAAATCCATCCAACTGCAGCAAATATATCATATTCAAGACTAGCATCTTCCTCCATCTCTGACAGATTAGATGAACACCAGCAGGATAAAAAATCTCCATGGGAAAGTGAAATTATTGCTGTCAGAACTTTAGTCTGGAATCACATGCAAAAGAAACAATCAAATTTCCTATGGCTGATTGTAATATATCCACTAAATCAAGTAAAACATCATAAAGCAGCGGTTACAAATGAATGATAACACAAGTGGTGGATAATATCTTGTCTCGAATTAAATTTATAGTTTTACAGACAAAATAGAACGATGTTTATGCCACCTAACACTATGTTTACAGCACATTGGATGTGTATGTAGTCAATGATACTAAAACAAGTTAACTCTAATATAAAATGGACAGACTTACAAAACAAAGTATCATGTAAGATCGAAAGTTTGAATCATCAGAGAAGATGTCAGCAAGTCGCATTGCATTAAGCTGTACAAACCCCATTGGGTGACTTCTGTCAGCAGTGAGATGCCCTGTATCTCTTCCAAAAGCTTTCTTCAACAAGTCAAAAACCTACATCATCGATAGCAAGTAATAAAGACATTGTCATGCTTTGTGGCATTGATGCATACTGCAGACCATAAAAGATTTGTACATTATTCAATAATCCATATATGTTTAGTACTCAAATCTAAATCCAGTTTATAATGAAATGACAGGATGTAGCAGAAAAAGTTGGCAACAATTTTCACTGGTTATCAGAAAAATCTCACTAAAACTGCACCCTTGTCTTGAATAGTTTGCAATACAAGCTAACAGCAGAAACCTAACCTCTAATGCAACAGATTTAGCCAAATCCAAACTTCGTGCTGAGCTGGCTACTTCATCAAGATAAGAAATGCTTTCTGCTTCACACAAACTCAGCAGCTGAGTAAAGAAAGCAGTGTGGTGTTGTTAACAATATGCATAAATTATAATGTACATTAAAAAAATCCTCTATTTGGTCCTCTAAAGTTAGATGTGTCACCTAGTTAGTACTTCAACTTTTTATGTCACCAAATTAATTCCTCAAATATTTAAATAATAACCATATTAGTCCTCAAAATATTTTATCAATCTATTTATCCCTCAAATATTTAACCATCACTAAATTAGTAGTCTTAAAAATCTACAATGTCATCATTTTTGTCCTTCAGGACTAAAGTGGTGACAAAAAGAATCTGACGACTAATTTGGTGATAAATTATCTTTTAGAAACTACTTCCGCACCAAAATCTTGTGAGGACTAAAATGGGAACAAAAAAGAATCTTTGATAGACCAATTTGTAGTCAAATAACTTTGGATGACTAATGTGATGACACACATAACTTCATAAAATCAAATTGAGGCTTTTCTCAGCATTAAAGTTAAATCCAATGAATGATAGCAAATTTTGTCATTGGACTCACAATAGATAGTATTTTAGCCTTTAGCCTAGAAATAGCAGCCATGACCCTAGATGGAAAAGATGGCTGAATGTGTAACTTCAAGATGGATCGAGCCAGAAAAAGAATGCTTCCCTTTTCACATAATTCCTGTACATAAAGCAAAAACACATGAGTTCATGCATATGTACATATAGAGCACAACAGCTCATCAATGAACCAAATCAATGCACTGACCTTAACCATCTTTGCTACTGACTGTTGAAAGTATCTAGTTTGTCAAGTGGAATTTTCAACACCTAAAACTCTTACTTCTCCCTCTATCAATATCTATCGTTAATGCCACAACACATTAACTAAGAGTTGGTAGATTAGCCAACTCTAACGCAGATTAACAAAAATTATAGAATTTTGAATTCAAAGCATTTTATGAAAGACTTCCGAAACCTAAAAGTATTCAAGATATAAGGAGAACAATAGAGTATTCTAAGAAAGCTTCTTCTCCATAGGATCTTCAATCTCTATCCAGTTTAATTAAAAAAAAAAAAAAATAACTGGGGAAGGAAATTAAATGCGTAAAACAGTGTGATATTTGACGAGAGAAAAAAAAAAGTATGAAGAATATTCCATTAGATCTAAACGCAAATAAGCCCATACAAAAAACTACATAGAGGTAGGTCACTATTCCGTTTTAGAAACCTACCTATTATTATCAACAGCAGTGTCAGGTGTTATACCATCAAGCAAGAAAAACTCATGGCTGAACATTTATATCACCTTCAAAAAAAATTGGTTGTGATGCCTAGAGAAAGGTAAAGCTGCTCGGAAAGAGAAGATCTAACAATAATTTTTCCTGGGAAATGGAAAAAAAAAAGGAAAAAAAGTGATACAAAAAAAAAATCCTTCTTAGAACGGAAAAACCAACAACCACTAAGAAAACAAAACAAAGTGCCAAGCACCATGAAAATAGCATTATAGACTTGACAACATGTGCTAGCCAAGCACAACAATGAGTAAAAATGTCCAAAATTGACACACTGCTACACTTTTTGTTGTTTCTCAATTAAGGGGGAGAGGGTCGTTTTGAAGGAGTAAAACTGGTGACATTTTCCTTTATAGAAGAAAGGCATATTTAAATAACCTTAATTGAAGGAATTTGGCTAGATTTGTTTGCGTAGCCACCCAATTTTAATAAATTATATAACGACCTAGACAGGGGATGCAACCAGGCTCCTTGTCTCCAATCAAACTTTAGATGAATTTTGTCAAATATAAATATACATTCAGACATACATAATTACATATATATATATATATATATATATATATATATATATATATATATACACACACATACATTCAGAGACACAGATTTCCCTTTCCATATTTATGAAGATTGTAAGATTGGAAACCTTATTCTTGAGCAGTCGCTCCTTAAACAATTTCTGTTGGCAAAGTGACTGAAGAAACTGCAGAGAAGCTTCACACTGCTGGCAGAGATAATAAACTATTTGTTCTGCAGTAAGATTTGATTCCACAGAAACATCTTCTTGATATGCTCCAAGTGTATTCTCAAGAAAACTAACAACCATGCGAACTGATCCAAAAGCTGCATCCATAAATATGTCAATCTGTCATATAATTCATGATTAGCCACAGAACCACAATGTATTCTCAGAAAATGAACAAAATAACATAGTTAATGGATGTATTTATTAGATGTAATAAAACCATTCATATGCTTTCACCTCAGACCTTAAGCTTTTGGGGAGAATTGGTTTGAAACAGGTTAAGAGAAAAAAAGATATTATTAGCTGACTGGAAAGAAATTCTAAATGCACACAACAATTGGACTGAAAGAAATGCTACCCAATTTGTATTGTGTTCGTTTTTATTTTTTAATTTTATTGAACAGAAATTTCAGATAGAAAAGTGAAATTTAAGAAAAGAGGTTTAAAATAAAGGTGACAATATCTTGTTTTTAAAAAATTCAACAAATGGACACTAACAGAAAAATGTTTCTGAATCGAGTGTCCAAGACATAGGGTGGAAATGAACTTGTACCTTGGGGTGCGCAAGCAATACATGAACAATATCTTGCCATTGTGTTGATATGAACCCTGTTAATAGATGTAAATTGCATGCTACAAGGGTTGAATGCAAAAGGGGCATATCACTGAAAGCATGGCATTCCTGCAACATGAGTTAATCTCAATATAGAAACAAGACAGGAAAGATCATACTGTAATGAACCAAACAATTTAAAACCTTTCTGTATCCACCAAGAACAATTAGCATGTAGAAAACCAAGTCAGTCAGCTGTTCCATAGTTTTCACATCGTCAAGCAAAATCTGAAATCATATTGTGATACAAAAATCAGAACCACAGCATCATTATAATTTTCAAAAAGCAATACACACACATTGAACAAAGTGTGCAAGGTCATGAAAACTCAACAATACTTATATTTCTTTGCCAAACAATGACCCCCATATTAGTATGATGAGAACTGCAAAGAAATTAATGTAATAAAAGTAAATATTCCATGCAGGAAAAAAACTCCTACCTACCTAATCCCTTAATTTTTAACAGAACGGCATTATTTAGTGTCCGACCAATGCTGTTCAAACTAAAGAGGAATTTTAATAAATATAATTCTTCAACATTCAAATAATGTGTCTTTGCCACACGAGGAAAACACAAAAAATTACATGACAAGCAAATAAGATAAATGGTAAACAGGAATTATTAATATTAACCTGCTCGAATTTAGAATTTCGGGAGGCTAAATCACACAAGGAATGCAAGAGTCGAATGCCACGTAACAAGTATCTAAACATGGCTTCATTTCTAACAGGTGACATCAACAGGGTACAGAGGTGCAACGGAAGAGATCCCGCAAGTTTTTCCATATCAATCTGTACATGTTACAAAAAATAAAAATATGATAAAACAAAATATCAAATAGCATTATGAAGCTGAGTATAAGACAACCTTCAGCGTTGATCCTTGTTCAGTAAGGTACTGAATAGTGAAATTTTCAGAGTCTCTCAATAATTTATTGAGATCCAGAGCAGTGACCCCTTGCAATTCCTTCACTGCTGATATCATGCTTATTGCCTGTTCAAGTTAATAAATAGAAGATATTCACACTCCAGCGAATGAGGAGGATACTAAGGGGTAGGAGAGTCTCATGGATCCAAGTTATAATTAAGAGTTGACCACTTGCCTGTGCAGCACTGCTCGATGATTCTTCCTTGGGAATCCTCATTCTTGAGAATCGATAAGAAGACTGAAAAAACAAGCATTGTGTCATTATCAAGATGCAACAAAACACGTAAGACACATACATAGATCAAGTAATTAATATCCAGGGGCATGACTTGTAAGCCTAAGATAATAGAACATTTTACAAGTTGGAATAGAAGTTGTCAGTTCATGTCAACAACACTAGGAAGAGCCATATGCTTCATGGCAGCCATTTCTTGCATCCAGAACATTTCATAAGAAAAAATGAATCGATGAAGTACAAGAATTTTAACTACTTTTCATTGTCGCATCATGTTTAGTCATCAAAACAGATTTAGCTTCCTATCCAGAGGGCAACACATATGCACAGAATTACAAAGTATGAAGCAATTCACCAATAAGACAAATTTAACATCACAAATTCACCTTCAAAGCTATAACGGGGTGGGGGGTTCTCCAGTATCTTGGTCCGACATCTATTACTACAATCGCTAAGTATAGCATTTATTAAAAAAAAAAAAAACTCTTTTACCTATCTAAATTTTCGTAACTTTGTTACAAATTTGGGCAAGTCACTAAGGAGAGAGTATTTATTACTCACAGCAATTACACTTTTCGGATACTGGACAAAACATGTAATTTGTCATCAAGAATGTTCATCTAGGTCATACAGCAATCTCCCCGTATGGGATATATAACTTACATAAGATCTCAAAAATGGAATCAAATAGAAAGACAGAATCGTGCATTTAATCCCTTAACCAATCTGTAGAAGACATTGATGTCATCTCAAGAATTTCCTAACCAAGCAGATTATGCGAAATGTTATTCTGCTTTAAAGAAAAAAAAAATGACACAAACAATAAAAGAAATAGATTTATAACTCTTACAGTATCTCCGAATTTGATAGCCTCAATAAAACGACAATCTAGGTCACAAAATTCTAAGCATGGGAAGATTCATAAATCCAATGATGAAAAACAGTGACCAGAGAAAATTGGTAATCACCAAAGCTTGAATATTGACCCAAACGATAAATCTGGTTTCATCAAAGTATCTGTCAGTGTTGTTTGGCACTGAGAAAAAAGGGTGGCAGCAGCTCGAGAGGATAGAAGGGTTAGTCCAATAGGGTTCGTATGATGAGAAAGTCTAGTCGAGTCTTCCAGTATATCTTTTTATATACGTAAAACGTAAGCAATTCATTTACTATTTCCCTATGCAAATATTTACCGATCAATATAACATTCTTATACTTTAAAAATATATATATATATATATATATATATATATATTCTTAAACTTTAATGGAAATTGAAAAATTCTAAATTTTGATATATTTTAATTTAAATTTTAAAAATAATGAATACATGGTAAACGATAATAAACATTTTTTTACGTGGTAAATGATACTACAAACATTTTAACTGGAATGTAAATCGAATAATTTAGTAGTAGATAGATTAAGAGAATTATATTTATTAATTTTTAAAATTACACGTGATATCAATTCTAATTTCAATTAAATCTCATATTAGAATATCACCTACTTTCAATTAAATCTCGTCTTTTGTAAACTTCTTAATAATTTAATAATATAAAAGTTTAGCTCTTTAATCAATGTTCATTATTCATAGCATATATATATATATAGTTACTGCATTATGTTTTAATTTATAACAATTAATAAAGGTGATAATCATGTTTGGTGTATGCAATTTTGTTTCAAATACCCTTAAGATATATTAGTTACCTTCTACACTCACATAAAGGTTCCCTTACCTATAAAAATCTTTAATCGAATTATTTTTTATATATTTCCTTGTATATAAAACTTTATAGGTTTAAGCATATAATTAAGAACTCATGAAAAAGTTAAGGGGTGTTATTAATACTAACCCTAACTAGTGAGGTGTAAGTTTTCGGTTGGTTTCCAAAATTATGAAGGCTAATTATGTATCACGTGAAGTACTCATTCGTGATTGTGTGTTGGATTCGGTTAAGTTTGTATATGTGATTGAAAGGTGGCTAGAAATCGCTTATATTATTGAAACTCAAGTGCAAATTTGACACCTTCGATTTGAGTGGTTGGATAGAGGGATGTTTGTTGCTTGATGATGCATATGTATGACTTCTTCTTCAGAGTTTCATATTTCTCAAGATTGCTTACGGGATTAATATCATGGAAACTTATTTTTCTCTAAATCTTTTTCAAATATGTGGACAAAAAAAAACGAACATTTACCCGAGTTTTTAATAATGCGTGTGATATTCTTTTGTCCAAATTATCTTGTCATTGTATAAAGGGGAATATGGTCTTTGTGAATATTTTTTAAGAAATTTGTCTTGCTAGTTTGGAGGAGTGCAAAAATCATTTGCACGATTATATTTTGTTAACAAAACAAGATAAAATGCGTATATATTTAGACCTTTTGCAAAAAACTTTACGTTGCTTTAAAACAATTTGAGTTAATGGAAGACAATTTCACTTGGCAAAAGGTTATATGATTTTTTCTTCTTCTTTAGAAGACACACGAAGAATTTTGGTTGTTGGAACTTTAAATTTATCTCCTAACATTCTTTGTGTTTTTTCTTGCATAAAAGATTTTGTCCTGACTTTCATGAAACTCATGAAAACTCAATGGTGGGTTCACATTCCTGACCTTCCTTTAAAGTATTATGAAAGCAAAATTCTCAATAGCACGTGGAATTTGTACATCTTTTTTCTTTATATGATTATACTAAGAATAAGACTTGAGGTTTCCTTGCATGTGTCTTAGTCGATATTGATTTGTTATCTAATTTGCTTGTGGATAGAGAAAGATTTGTGTTTATTGTTGATGTGGAGTGTGAGAAATCATCTTTATTTTGTTCAAAATTGTAAAATGATTGGTCATGATATATCTAGTTGTAAAAGATTACAACAAGATGCTAATGTTATTTGTTGTGGGGAAACAAAAGCTAGCACAAAAGTACAACAACATTATCGTCCTATTGTGGCTGGTGCACATGATGCGACTAAGGGCTTTTTTGCTCAAGTGGTAGGACTATGGTCGAGCCTATGGTGGAACCTGTTGTGGAACCTATGGTGGAGTTTGTGATTTAGTCTTTTACAATGCAACCTATTGTTGTAAAGATTGTTGATTAGTCACATGACCAATGGTGGTTAATCATGATAATGTTTGTTTTGTGAATGGATATTCTCTTGTTAAGAATTTTAATGGTGGCGTGTCAGTGAAATATGATTCCTTGGTTAGCATGCCTTCTCCAAAGGATGTCACTCTCAATAGTTTGCATGGTTTATAACAATTAAAATAGACTCATAGTAGTTCAACGACAAACCCTAATCCTTGGATGTCTAAGAAAGCTCTTATTGCGGAGAATTTAAACTAACTTCTAAATGAGCTAATATGATCGGTGAAAGTGAAGACTTTAACACTGAGGAGGATTATGAGTCAATTCAAACTATAATGAAACCTGGTATGGGTAGGCCAAATAAAGTTAATACTACAACCTCTAAAGCCAAAACCTATAGATATTAAATGTCTTGTTTTAAAATGTAAGAGGATTGGATAATGATAAGTATTTTAATACGATGAGGAATTTACTTCTTTCCTAGTATGTGGAAGTCAAAGTATGGAATGATTTTCGTGAAGAAAAACATCATTTTTCTTTCAACAAGTTTGTTTTTCTTTTTTGCCTATGTGTGATATGTAATTTTATCAAAAGTTTGGTGTGATCTCTCATGTTTTTCTTTCATTTTTTTTTCTTTTATATTTTTAATGTAATCTTTATGCGATGACATTTAGCCTATTGTGAACTTATTTGAAAATATTTAATTAAAAATAAAAAAATTAATATATCAACCAATGTTGTAAAATCGTAGATATTCTCACACACTCATAGGTATGATCCTGCGAGTAATGAAGATTCGATGAACTAACAGTAGGATCATGCAATGCTCATGAAATCAATTGATTTTGCATCGCGTCAATCCATTCTATTAGGCTAGGTTTTGAGTTAAAAAAAAGTCCTTTAGTTTGCTAAAAAATCCAACCCATGAAATAAAATAATTTGTAAGGATGAACCTTTTGTCCTAGGATTCTCATTCCCAAATCAAAATTGAACCAAACAACTTTTGATGACATTCTCATCAATAATGACACTTTTATCACTATCGTTGCCATTAACCATCATAACACTGGCATTTATGTCAACGACACTTGCTTTAGTATTGTCGACCATCACAACATTCATGGCTATCATGTCACCATCTCTAACTCTGGCATCAACATCGTCAACATTGTCATCACTACCTTCATATTTGACTCTATTGTTGTTTTATAATTTTAAATTTAATGAGTTTTTTATTCTATTTAGAATTTTAACAAAAAAAAATCAGTTAAAGGTGGTTCTAGTCATGCTGCTATACTCAAAGAGTGTTTTGTGTTGTTTACTATTTATGACTAATTTTTCTTCTCTATAATATTTTTAAAACACGCCAATGTCTATACATATAAATATGTATATATTAAACTCTTGTGAGCCATGCTACAACCTAATTGTTATTCATTTCAATTGTTACCTACAAACAAATCACTAAAATATACATGCATGTAAATAATATAAAACTAAAACCAATATAAGCATTATATTCTGACCCTAATAGAATAAGATAACATGGTTGAAATACAAACACACATGTATAAGATATATAAAGAAAATAATAAACATAAAAGGAGATAACATCCTCCTTTGCAAAACACAAAAAAAAAAATTAATAAATAAATAAATAGAAAAAAAATTTAAAAAATAAATAAATAAATAGAGATCACAAAAAATAACACTTCTTCGTATCTTCATATATATATATATATATATATATATATATATATATATATATATATATATATATATATATATATCCCGTTGCAAGCAAAGGAATTCCACAATCATATTTCATCCATAGTATAAAGTGATTCGATAATAAAAGTAATATTGCGCATAAAATCCAAAATAGTTAAGAAAAACAAAGAAATGCTTAGACTATTATTGTGAAGCGTCTATCATGTTAAACTCAAGTGAAATAGATCTTAACTTTTTAAGAATTAAATTAGTAATCGAGTCAATAGAATAACTAAATTAAGATTAGTCAACTACAATCGAATCAAATATATTTTCATATTATCTAATATACTAGGTAAACAAAGTTAACAAAATCACGTGAAATTAAATTAGTTGAATTGTAAATTAGCATAAAAGAACTATGTTATGCAAAAAATAAAAAATAAATAATAATAATAATAATAAGAGGCTAAATAATAACGATCCTTAAATGGACATTGAATGTTTATTTTCACTTGTTTAAAAACTTTATTGCATGTGCAAATATTTCATATTTTATCGTGTAACATTATGACAAACTTGATAAACTCTACAAATTAACTGAATAATATATTCGATAAGTAGTTTAGAATCCTCAAATTGAAAACACGTGTAATAAACTTACTAACATGCACCACACACATGACGATTTACAATTATACAATTTTATTTTTTTTATTTCCTTTTATTGATGTTTGTTGACATTTTTTTCACATTTCAAATTAACTATAAGCAGTGTTAGTTAACTTTGTTTGAAGATGGTAAACCCTACTCATTATCAGAAAAAAATTCTAATAAATGATTGACAAAGAATAACATTATTGTTAATGATAAATGATTCACTAAAATCGTTAACAGGATAAAAATAATCCTAACAAATGTCAATAAAAAAAAATCCAATTCACATCTACCAAAAAATAGTTCCCAATCCAATCCAGTTCACATATAGAAGAAAATAAAATAGGATCTTCAGCGTAGATTGAAAACAAATTGACATGGAGTAAAAAATAATAATGATTTACAACAATAAAAATAATTCTTACAAAAAAAACAACCACTATCAATATAAATGAAAAAGAAAAAAATTAATCAACATTAAAAGAAAAATAGTAATTTTATCGATGTATTGTTTTAGTCAAGTTGGTGATGTCTTGACCAGAATTGAATTTTATAAAAAAAAGGTAAATGTGAATTTATAAAAGCATAATTTTTTTTATAAATTTTAATTTTCTAAGTGAAATTTGAAATTTAATAATTTTAAATAACTTAATTATTTTGCATAAATTTCTATAATTTCAATTTCCTTAAAAATTCTTCCTAAAATAACATATTTTATTTTCAGATTATCTAAAAAAAACAATTATCTCTCAAAATTTCCCATCCAGATGTATTATAAAGCATAGAAATATGGGAAAGGTAGAAACAAACATCACATTAGCTCTTTAATCATGTTATAAACATCAAACATCCTTAAAACTAAGACTTCAATTCGTACAAAAATTCCAAAACTTTTATTTACGTTTTTATCATTCTTTATATTAACTATTTTTCTCAATTTTAAATAATTACTCGTAATATTATTTACATAATATTACTTATAATATATTTTATTTCAATAACTAAAATTTATTAAATTTATAACAATATCTATATTTATATACATATTTTATTTTTTTAAAATTTTATTATTTTAATTATTTGTACAGTTTAAATAATTATATATATATATATATATATATATATATATTTAAAAATACATACAAATATACACATTTCTGTATTTACGTTAATAATAGTAATAATTTTATTTTTTTAATATAAAATGATCACACATGCACATAATACATGTATTTTTATTTATTGTAATAATAAAAATTTTATTTTTAAACAATAATTAAATTTATAAATTATTTCACACACTTATCATACAAAACATATATGTCCTTAAATGTGTTTTTATAAAAAAAAACACATTTATTAAATTTAATAAATACAGTACGTAATAATAAAAAACACGACATTTGTTAATCCTCTTGTAGATTAAATCCCCAATTAAATTAAATAAATACCTTTTTATTCACACATTATTAAATTAAAACATATGTTGAAAAAACTATATACTTATAAGTAAGCATCATTTAACATATATAGCACGCGTAAATATTAATTATTTGGTAGAACAGTTGATACTGATAAATATTAAATATATCTGAAATTTCTTAGTTGTTTTGCTTGATAATCTTTGATTATCATTAATTGAGGTGTTTAAAAGAAGAAAAAAAGTTGAATTACCTACCTGCATTAATTTTGGATGAGATTAGGACAAGAACCAGTAGTGAAGTGTGAACTGTCACTAAAATGCCGCTTCCATTTCTGTTACACTTACCTTTATATATACCCGTGGTGTTTTCACGCATCATATCAGGTATCACACACAAACTCCAAAATCTCTTTCTTTTTCTCTCTGTAATTTTCTGGGTCCACTGAAAAAGCTAAGAAGAAGATGGAGATTGATCTTTCTCCCAAGCTGGTGAAGAAAGTTTATGGTGGCGATGGTGGGTCCTACCACGCCTGGTCCCCCTCTGAACTTCCCATGCTTCGCGAAGGTAACATTGGTGCTGCCAAACTCTCTCTGCGCAAAAACGGTTTCGCCCTTCCTCGATATTCTGACTCTTCCAAAGTCGCTTATGTTCTTCAAGGTATCTTCGCTCTGCTGCTTCTGTTCATATCTTCAATCATTGTCCACAATTGGTAATGTTTTTAATATTATACAACTGATCAGAACTATTTGTCGGAAGTTTCTCGTTTTCAATTCTTGTATTCTGAATTTTTTTTAATTGATAATTCCCGATGCATCGATTTGTGAAGGTAATTTGTCGTATGTTGTATCGGATATTGATTTAAAAGGTTGATTTGGGATTTTAAGTTTTAAAAGAAAAATTGGGATCCTTAGTGTTAGCTTTTTTAGCATTTTTGTTTTGGAAATTAAGGATTTAATTGGACTACACTTTTTGACTTTGTAATACTTGTTCTGAAAAGTCATGTTTATGTTGACCTGTGTTTTCAAATTAAACTAATTATTTTAAGGGTGTGTTTGTATTTTATAATTTTTTTTTTTTTTTTTAAAATGTAGCTAAAGAAGGTTGCTTAGGTAAGACTTAGGTAAGAAGTGAGAGAGATTGAAAAGGATGAAAATGGAAGATGTGAAAAAGTTTTCTCTATTTTGTTAGTTTTTGGAACAATTATTTCAAAAATATTTCTCAAACCTTAATGAAATTTAATAAGAAATTAATTGCTGGTCCATGCGGGATTGATTATTGATTTAGATGAGTTTATTAAAAAAAAAAAAAACATTGATTCAGGAAAGATTATGAAACCTGAAATGAGACGAGAAGGGAATGAAACAGGCCCTGAGTGATTCTTTGCTTGAAATTATGAAAAAATGATATTGTATTGATTATCTGTGTATCTGTGTTTTCATTCCATAGGAAGTGGAGTGGCTGGAATAGTGTTGCCTGAATCAGAAGAGAAGGTTGTTGCAATCAAGAAAGGGGATGCGCTGGCACTCCCCTTTGGTGTTGTGACATGGTGGTATAACAAAGAAGAAACTGAGTTGATTGTTCTGTTCCTTGGAGACACTTCCAAGGCTCACAAGGCTGGTGAATTCACTGATTTTTTTCTGACTGGTTCCAATGGAATCTTCACGGGATTTTCCGCTGAGTTTGTGGGCAGGGCTTGGGACTTGGAAGAGAGTGATGTCAAGACCCTTGTTGGAAAACAATTGGGCAAAGGGGTTGTGCAGTTGGACGGAAGCATCACACTACCGGAGCCTAAACCGGAGCACCGGATTGGCATGGCCTTGAACTGTGAAGAGGCTCCATTGGATGTTGACATCAAGGGTGGTGGAAGGGTTGTGGTGTTGAACACCAAGAATCTTCCCTTGGTTGGTGATGTTGGGCTAGGGGCTGACCTTGTGAAGTTGGATGGAGGAGCCATGTGCTCTCCAGGATTCTCTTGTGATTCTGCTTTGCAGGTTACATATATCATCAGAGGTAGTGGTCGGGTTCAGGTTGTTGGAGTTGATGGTCATAGGGTTTTGGAGACAACTATAAAAGCTGGTAATTTGTTCATTGTGCCAAGGTTTTTTGTTGTCTCAAAAATTGCTGATCCAGAGGGAATGGAGTGGTTCTCTATAATCACCACCCCTAAGTAAGCCTTTCTCATCATCACCTTATTATTGTTCATCTTATTTTCAGTGCAGAAGTAAGTAACCATTCATCTGATGTTCTGTTTGTTGCTTGAATGGATTTGATATTGGTCCTAACCATAACCATGTAGAAAACTTAACCCTTTTTGGTTGATTTATACTTCAGACTTCTACACTTTAATTCTTGTCTTAATAATTTCTTTCCAACCAGTGATTGACACAGAACCCATCATCAATCATAGATGAAAACTGTTGATCCTAATGTACTACTTGCCTGTCTTTATTTGGTTGGAAAATGAAAACTCCATTGATGAACAACTATTCTGTATTACTTGATGGTAACCCATAAATTTAACATTTTTTTTCTAACCATAATGGTTTTCACTTTGGCAGTCCTATATTTACCCACTTGGCTGGAAGTTCTTCTGTGTGGAAGGCTTTATCACCTTCTGTTCTGCAAGCTGCTTTCAATGTAGATTCAGGAGTGGAGCAACTGTTCCGTTCAAAGAGGACTTCCGATGCTATTTTCTTCCCTCCACCAAATTAGAATAAACATTCCACCAATCCACCATTATCGATTGGTTGTGAAGGTTCCCCCATCCTGTCTTATCTTAACGGAAAATAAAAGGGGTAACGTGTTGAGGAATTACCGAATTAGTGGAATTACTTCACTGTTTTAAAGTGTTTTCTTTATTTTACTCGAATTATTACCAATTCACGTTACATGCTCTTTGATCCTTTCTTTTTAACCTACTTTTATTCTTATTCTTTTATATCATTCAAGATAGTGACCATAGTTATATATTCCTAAACAACAGATATTGGAGATAGATGCTTCTAATTACAAAAAACCAATATGTTTTATTCGAACTCGAACATTTTATGTTTTTCCCCTATTCTATTTTTCTGAAATTCTACGGTCTACTATTCGAACAAAAACATCCTTTTCATATCATCGTTTGAGCAAAACTTCTTTGCTTGAACGACTTTTATTCACTAAATAAGGAAAATTCATACTCAAATCAAATTATACACCCACTTAACGAAATCAATTTTAATTGAAAAATAATTGCTATGAGGTTTTTCCATCAGCATTTAAATCTTTGTCAATAACATGCTTTTGTTCTTTATTTGTCAATATTGTATTATAAAATATTTAACAATTTTTTTTTAAATCATAATTTTTTGTAAAAAGTATTTGTTAATTTTATATCCAAAACTTTAAAATCCAATTGAATCTCAAATAATGATTTGATTAAAAGTTTAAATTAAATATAAATCAAACTAAATTTAGTATATCTTATTTTCACAAAAAGAAAGGTAGCTTCTCTCTTATGGCATCAAAAAAAGCAGTGGAATAAGAATTTTGACTAGCCAAAACCTTTCTGTACATTCGATTTCCACTTTCATCCTCATTTTACACCTACACTGAGCTTTTAACAAATGTTATCATTCATTTGTTTATAACGAAACCAGGTTAATCATTTGATGCGAGTAACATTCATGCACAGGTCATAGATGTTCATATTTGTTTTCCATGGTATTTTCCTTTTCCAGCAGTCCACGATTTAGCCAAAGAAATAAAAACAATCAAACATTAGGTACAAAGTTAGATAACTCTCTTTTCTCTGCCAACAAATAATGCTTTTTGAATTGACCATTAAGATCGATTTAGTTTCAAAATCAAAACAAAAAGACGAAACATTAGGCGTGAAATATTAGCCCCACTACAGCCAAGTGATCTAGACCATGAAATCATAAAGTGTACTCTACTCATTACTATCACATTGGTGCGTGCATGGGGGGGGGGGGGGGGGGTGGGGGGGGGGGGGGGTACAACTTGACAGAAAAAGGAAAAATGAAGCCACTGATTGGTACTCATGAACCTTCTCATTGAATTGCAGTAGCAGTAGCATCCTTACCATAATTAATAACACCTTACACTTTTATAAACATTGGATTTAACCAACGTTGGACACATTGGTTGTTTGAGGAGCATGAATCATATTAGCTTGAAAAATGAATACTAGAAAACAGAAAGTGTTTGATGAAGAATGTGTCCCAAACCAGCCTGGCCTTGAATGTGCCTACCACTGACTCGCATGCATTACCCTGGCTCCACTAGTTTGTTATCTAAAAAGCGAAGCTATCATATTCGACCCAGTGGGGAAAATAATAGTGTATAACATGTGCACAGGTTCTCATGTTTATGGTTATGGAAACATGTACACACTCAGACACATTATTGTTTAGTGCTCAGCATCAAGATAATGAATAGAACACTTCTCATTTTGGAGACAGAGCTACTTTTCTTGGCTAGTTTTGGTTTGAATTTCTAAATTTTTGAACGTGACCATTCTCATAACAATGCTAAAATCACTTAAAGAAACTACATATAAACTACTACTTGGAAACAATTCAACTTGAGGAATCAGTAAACACTAATCAACAACAACAAAAACTGCATTCCATTCACCAATCTAACTAGACAAACATTATAAACAAGCTTGACACACACATCAAACTTTGTACTAATACAAACTCTTACATACCAACACATAAGAAAAAGGTGGGGTGATGACAGAGAAGAAATTAAGATTAATATGTTAATTTTCATTTAACTCACGTTGAAGGCAAAGATGATTTTGGAGATTGCCATAGCTGTGCATTCTTCACCTTTGACACACTTGCCAGAACCTCTAATGGTGTCACGTCTCCGATTACTGTTACTTTCTTAGCCTCCATGTCTATACTGAATGATGTTACTCCTATACACACATAATTACAAAAAAAAAAACATGTAAATTAGATTCATTAACATAAACTTTGACCCTATTAAGCCATTGAAGAAACCATAAAACCCAAAAACTTCATTATCACATGCTGTGTTTTGGGTGGTTAAATATGTAGCAAGATGTATGTCTGATAAATCGTCACTACTATGAACATTTTGAACAATTTCTTACTTAACCCAAATAAACAGAACATTAAGTTTATATAAATTTAGAAACTTTTTTTGCTTAGCTTTTCTATGAACTAAGGTGGATATGTAAACTGACCTTCCATTTTTGAGATGTGTTTTCTAACTTTTCCTTCACAGGCCTTGCAGTGCAATGACACCCTCAAAACAACGTGGTTCTGCAGGGTGGGCTTGTGTGAAGGAATTTGATCAAACCCAGACACCAAATCAATGAAGGGAGCGTCACCGAGGAGATACATTGTGGATGATGATGAACCACTGAAGTTCTTACTGTTACAAAAATTAAAATCAGTGACGGAACCTTTTCTGCGCACGTCCCAGTGAGGCAAAGGGTTTATAGGTAACATGGATGAACAAGGAAGACGAAGTTGGATTTTTCTTCTAACACTGGAGTTCCTTTTGGTGCTTTTACGTACTGTGGAACGATGATGATGATCCATAGTAGAGTTTACTGCTGTGGAAGCAGTGGAAGAGCAGAACAATTTCATTCCTTTCAGGGCTGTGCTGTGATGATAATATTTGTGTTCTGAGAAAAAAACTGAGCAATGCAGTGAAGAATTTGAAGAGATTGGTGAGTGTTAGCAAAAGAGTGATGCAAATGATACCAGATTACTTGCTTTTAGTTTTGAACTTGAAGGGAAAAAGAAAAAGGTGAAGGAAAAAAAAATAGCAATAGTACGTTCCACTACTGCAAAGTAGAACTGGGTCAGTTCAGTTCCTTTAAAATGTGTGTGCTGTGTTAGTATCTTTAGACTTTTTCATAAAGAACTTGAGTTAAATAAATATATCATCCCTCAGAAATTTTGAAGAATGCTTATACTTCACATTCAAATCTTGAATTTCGAGCATCAGCAGTTTAATAAAGCTGTTAAATGGTTGCTGCTGCATACTGCATATTCATCTTGACCATTACCAACCTTTATCTTAATCTATCAGTTTTTTATGCTTAAACTTCACCATTATATAATCTATCAGTTACAGAGCAATTGCATCTTTTGTCGGGCAAAAGGGCATGCATGGCGCATTTATGGATCAACGATAACGTGTATTGCGTAATCTACCATAACAGTTCCATATGTTCCCTTTCATTGATATTTATTTTGTAGTTTTTATTCTTCCGTTGAAATCAAACTAATCTTGAAAGCTTGGTGTGGTTCTTTTAGACAGAGATTCTTTGTTTATTTTAAACGAAAATAGAATACGTAAAAGTATTGCGGGTAACGTACTTTGCACATGGATTCTTGTTAATTAATACTTTGCTTTCGCTGTGGTTCAGTGTTCAATAATATAAACACTCTTTTCAATGTGACTCCTTCATGACATTTTATAAAAGATTTTAATAAAATTAAATGTCTGAGCCCGGGTTCAAACCGGGGACCTCTAGTGTGTGAGATTAGCGTGATAACCAACTACACCACCCAGACTTAATTGACAGAAAAGTTTATTAAAACAATATGATACAATATACTTTCAACATATTTAAATGATTTTTAATTGAATAAGTATTTTACAAAAACTAATGTTAAAGTAATGGAATCTGGAGGGAATATTTTTTACTTCAAATTTTCAGAAATAGGGGGGGTAAACTTAGAAATAAGACGGTGTGGAATAACAAAATTTAATAAACTGTTAACTGGGTAGAAGGCAGGCCCAGATCCACACGATGTTAACCTGTGTTATGATTATTTTGTGGATTAGGGTTTAGTAAGAAAAAGAAATAGTGCAACCAAGTAGGTAGGGTTTCTCTCTCTTTTGATCCTCTTCGCAGCGCCACGCGACCTTCGAATTAGCAATGGGTACGATTCAAACTATCTCTGTCTGCACTTCTACGATGCTATTTCATTCGATACGGTTTCGATTTCGTTTATGTATTTATGTTCCAATTTGTTTTGTGCAATGCAAAAGCGAGAATCAAGGTGTACGAGCTGAGGAACAAAACGAAAGCAGAGCTTCTGAACCAATTGAAGGATCTCAAAGCAGAACTCGCTCTCCTCCGCGTCGCTAAGGTCACCGGCGGGGCGCCAAACAAGCTTTCCAAAATGTGCATTTCTTCTCTCTTTGATTTCATTCAATTCCCTAATCCTTAATTCAATTCAAATTGATACGAATTTCAATGCATTTGTTGTGTGGATGCAGCAAAGTGGTTCGGCTTTCGATAGCGCAGGTGCTGACGGTGATTTCCCAGAAGCAAAAAGCAGCGTTGAGGGAGGCTTACAAGAACAAGAAGTACATTCCTTTGGATCTGCGCCCCAAGAAGACCAGGGCTATCAGAAGGCGCTTAACAAAACATCAGGTACCATTCATGTCTCGTTCTTCTCATCTTTTTCCCGCTCTACTGTGTTTTTTGGATATACCCTTGAAAATTCTATCAAATAGGCCCCTGAACTTTAGTAAAATATACCAACTTGAGGACATATACTTTTATTACTCCGAGAATTATATAAGGGAGATTATTATCACAGCTCAGGGAGGGACTGAATTGGTATCTACCTGTTATGTGTGTAAGGTTGATGGATGAAAAGATGAAATCCAAAGAGATAATGCATCTGGACAGGATTAGATTGTCTAATGGCTCGAAATTGCTGGTTGTGTTTCAATGAGTGTAGAAATAAGTGGCTACTTGATAATTATCGATTAAAAAGTTCATAGGATTTGGAAGTGTGTGTCTAGAGATGGTGTATGTTTACAATGTTTTCTAATTGCAATTCCTCCTGCCTTTTTCCAAATAGTCTATTTTGAGTTGAGCAAAACTCTTATAACGTGATAGGCATTAGGTGATACGTTTGAACATTTGTAGATATCAAATTGCAACTGCATTGGTTTATATATTCTCTTGTCTTCAACGAATTATCAGAATTTTCTTCTTTTTATCTGGATTGGTGATTAACTGAAATTTAACTTTTGCATTAAGCTGTACTTTCTATCTTGATGATGATTGTTGATTGAAAAATTATAGTTCAGGTGGCATCTAAGTATGGTTTTGCTGATATCCGTGTATTATAACACGTGCACACTTACATCCAAACAGATAGCTATTTCCCAAGGCTACGTTAGGAAAATGGCAATCTATTATTCGGCTTGATGCCTGTGTTGTGTTAGTTAGATGATGGCGGACTGTTTTCTATTGTTTTTATCTTCCAAGGTTGCATCCATCTTGAACTCTCCTACATTCCATAATCTATTCTTTAGAAAATCTATTATTTGTAGGTATGATGGTTGATATTTCTGATATCATTTAATAAGAATATTTTATTATAGTTTTTGTCATAAATAATATTTCTATTACCTTTGCTATCGCTCTACTAAGGAACATGATTGGATGTTTCACCACAATCGGGACTATAACTTGTCTTCAAGATGAAACAAGGAAATTGATTGGAAGTTTCACTGTTAAGCTTTTATGTTATGATTCTGGCTAGTTTAATGTAAAGGTGAACATGCTAGTTGAATTCCTTGTGTTGATTTGGGGTGCTGGATCTATTTTGTATAATATTCCCTCTGACGTTTTGCTGTGGATTGTTCTCCTATTTTGAGCTTCTGAATTGAGATAGATATTTCTCGCCTTATAGGTTTCTGATATATATCTGAATGAATTCGCCGTCTTTTTTACAGGCTTCATTGAAGACAGAGCGGGAGACAAAGAAGGAATTGTACTTTCCGATGCGAAAGTATGCTATTAAGGTGTAATGCTAGATCTATGTAAGGTTTATAATTTTGGAGACACTTTCTTTTGTTATTTGAAGTACGATTATTTTTTGCAGTCGCTCAGTTTTTATGTCATTTCTCTCCGGTTTTCATTTTAATCATCGTTAAATTGGACTAAAAATTAGTTTGTTTTACATTAAGTCTGTTTTTTTGTCATGTATGACGAACTTTCAATTTTGTGTATGCTCGTAAGTAAACCTATATTCTTTCTATACACAATTCGCCATTTAATATAATCCGCAGATCATATAGAAAATTTTCTAGTGGCGTGAGCTCTTAACTTCACTAGTTGAAGATATATGATATTTGGGACACCGTTAAGTTTTGAGACTTCTCTTTTCCTCATTCATTCAATTAAGGGAACTGCCCTCGATTACTACATTTGTTAGATGCTGGCTATGTTTGGAAAGTAGTGAAAAAAAAGATGGGACAGTTGCATAGCAGTCTCAATATTTTGCACAGATAGATTTTCAAAGGCGTCGTCAAAGCTATTAATGTGGCGCAGTAATGGAAGATTGAAAAAAGTGTGTAATGACTCTAAAATGTCAACTTGTAAGAAAATCTAAGGTAGATAAGTTATTTGAAATAACACATCACGTTTAATTTATGTTGGTTTTCTCTGTTATCATTACTATTAGTAGTAATAATTCCATTTTGGACAAGTTGTGTTAACTGTCTAAGTGTACAACCTTGACTGCTTATATCATAGGATGGTAGCCCCCAAACATGCCCTATTCAGTTCTGACTGCTTTTAAAATTTAATATCAATAATGTACAACACATTCATCTTACAACTGCAATAATAAAATTAAATCTCATTTACAATTTAAAACTATGAAAATATTAACTATATTTCGTATGAAATTGGGATAATATTTTTTGAGTGATTTTTATTCAATTTTTTTTCAATAGAAACTAATATTTAATTTATAAGAATTAATATTCATAGTTCTTTTATATCGGAGTGATTATTTTTACTGTTCTATATATCTTCTTGCTACAAGTGTAAGATCTAAATCAAAATTAAAGTTTGCATACCTTATTTTTTATTAGATTTTTTTCTCAATGCTGTAACTAAAATTAGTTTATATATCGTTTCAGGATCTCATGCAATATGAAAATTAATTTATATCATCTCATTTCATCATATAATATATTAAATCATATATATTCACACGCACACACGTACTTTACGACACATTTTTATATATCTTAATAATAAAAAATAACTTTGCTCATTGACCATAAAGATAAGAGATCCAAATTTGATGCGTGGAAGTTTATTTACAACACAGTATCAAACAAATTTGTGTGAGGAAAATTGTACTCAGATTATATCGTTTCATACTGAACCATACTTATGTTTCTTTAATTTTAGATATCTTTGAATAAAATTATATTTATATTTTCTTTAATTTTTAAATAAACATTCACTTTTACCGTATTTTTAATTAATGATATTTACCAAAATGGCACCACTTTCCTTGTTTTATTTAAAAATATTATATCAACAAAAATTTAAATTAAAATATTAATAAATTTGTTTTAAATGAAATTAAATATGTTTTTATAAATAAAAAAATAAATAATTTTGCATTAATAAAATAAGAGAACTGAGTACCATGTTATTATTATAAAACCATAGAAAAAATGAATGTGATTTACTAAATGGAAGAGGAAAACAAATGCGGATTTAAAAACTATACAAAAGACTAAATGTTACTTTACTAAAAAACATATAAAAGATATATATTTATTTTACAATTAAACAAAATATGTGTTATTTAGTATAAGTCAAGATGGTAATATCAATAAATACCCAATAAGGTGACTAGAATTTCTTTTATCAAACATCTGAAAAAGAAGTTCAATAATGTATATCCAAAAATAAATATCAACGTACTTTTCTGATTTAAAAAAAAATGTTACCTATCAAGCAGTTTAAGGAAATTTAAGAATATCTTAATATCACAACATTTCAACGAGTATAGATATCTTTTAATAAAATATATATTTCGTAAAAAAGGCACATAGATATATTTTACTTGAATTTAAAAGTTTATAATCATATATAAATTATCTTAACATTTTAAATAATTTAGAACATAATTATTTACATCTGTAGATAAATTATAATTCTTATAAGTTATTCTATAATTTGATTTGATTTTTTTGGTAACTCAGAATGAAATATTTTTAATTTAATAAATTAGTGATTAAATTTATAGTAAGATTGAGACCAGTATTCGGAAAAAATAAAAACAATTTGCTATAAGAAAAATTCACAACTCTTTACCCTTTCTAGTTTAAGTAAGAGTTCTAATACCCTCACATAAACAAAATTTTATACTATAAAAGGTTTTTAGTACCAATGCCTAACCAAATTTATCCAAATATAAATATTTCCAATAAAATGTACTACATACAATATTATATATATATATATATATATATATATATATATATATATATATAATATAGTATGATATTTTGGAAACATTATTGAGTTACATGTTAAAAAAAATCATATTAAGTATTTTTTTTTAAGATTAAAGGACAAAAAATATTACATATTCACCCAAAAAAGGTCCTTAACTTCCTTAACTTATACATAATCTTCACATCTAACTTCAAATTCAACTTTAACTTAACTTATGTCTAACTCATTTACAATAATATTTATCATATACAACTTTCCTTATCTCATCAAGAGTTGCACTCGAATAATAATTAAGAGAGTTAAAAAGTACAAAAAAAAATTAGAGACTTACAACATAATATAATCAAATTTCAATCTAAGACTAAATCAACGGAGAGAAAATCAAAATTAAAATCATATATTAATAGAAAAAAAAATAATTAAATTTCATAAAAAATAATATTCACTTTAAACTAAAATATAATCAGATAAGAATAATAAATAAATAAATAAGATCATTAAGTAGTAGGTCTTACAAGACTTTTAATCTTGAACTTATATTATTGAAAAAATTTGCATAGCATTATTTTTATATAATATTAACTAAAATTCAACAAAAACTAAAAAATTACAATTTTTCATTTTTTCATCTTTTTTTTTTTATAAATTTCACTTATAATTTTGAAATTTTTAAC